>JAEEGH010013357.1_pt1 | contig 18225 bp, 14 predicted proteins | sample 9134181 | NCBI WGS metagenome assembly JAEEGH01 (sample SAMN16246544, study PRJNA631951) | gut metagenome | biome: gut microbiome; feature: rumen; material: DP-attached | host: Bos | place: Iran: Karaj | collected 2018-10 | reverse complement strand
CATGAATTCCGACAGCTCTGCCTTGGGTAACTAATCGCTTAATTAATGATATGCATTCACTACTAATAGAATCAGAATCTTCTCTGCTTCTAAATAATTCTTGAACCTCATCAAAAACAAGCATGAGTTTTGGAATTCTTTGCAAGTCTGGTTTGTTAAGATAATCATTTATCTCAGTAGTGCCCACGGCCCGCTGAAAGTATTCTGCTCTATTTTCGAGTTCTTCATTTAATTCCCTTAACACACTCAATCCATATTCTCGCTCACTATTAATTGCGACAACACGTAATGATGGTAAGCGATAACGTGTATATGCACTAAATTCAACACCTTCTTTAAAATCGAGCAAGTACATTTGGACTTCATCAGGGGAATAACTGATTAATGTGCTCATAATAAGAGTATGGAAAAACGTTGATTTTCCAGCTCCAGTAATACCAGTTATTAATGCATGGTGCTCTGTGTTTCCGCCGCCTCTGCCCATAATCATTTTAACTACAGTATTTGCACCTTTAATGCCAATTGGAATTGCAATTTCATTGTAATTTCCAGAAAACCAATTGTTGCTATCGTGTATATCTTCAGCAAACATGCTATCAAACTGTTCAATTTTTGTAGGCATGTGTTCTATAGCATCTCTAATTAAGGGAATAATCCTTTGTTTATTCTCAAACGCCTCTTGCATTGTGTCGATTTCCAGAAACATGCGATTATAAGCAGTATTGGTAAATACCAGTCTATTTCCAAAGATTCTAGTATCAACTACACTTTGCGTAATCTCTGCAACAAGACTTGGATTTCGACGACGGAGTTTCTCAAGTTCATCCTCGTTAGCACAAATAAACACACACACACCAAGAGAAGCACTCTTTCTTACAATTGCGTGAAGATCCTTTAGCGCAGAATCACTAAATCCAACAGGGAAGTCAGTAATAGCCAAAGCCCTGATTGCTTCTTTCTTTAAACGGCTGGAATAGTCTTCGCCATAAGCTTGAGTTAGATTCTCTAAATCCTGACGAAGACTAGAGATGACGTTCTCAATATCCCTTTCTTTGCTCCAAATCTTTGTGTTAATTACCCTAGATATATTATGACCCTTAGCAAATTCAGGTATATCAGGAAAACTAGCACCGAGCTCTAACGGATCTATCATTGTAGCCTCAAGTTTTCCGGCGGGAAATGACATGAACAGTTTCATAAGAAGAGGCTGAATTATTTCTAAAACGCGTCTTTTGTCTAAGGGGCTATATCTCATTAAAAGAGAAATACCATCCGTAAGACTTTGAGTATACGGTATCCTTACAATATATTCATCGCCCTTTTTCTCACTAATATCACTAGTCTGTATATTAAGTGTTTGGATGATTGGAAAATCATCTTTTATCTTGTTAGGAAAACTCAAGCCTAACGTGCCCATCATTACAAACTCAGGCACCTCTTTAGGACATTCATAGTTAACTATATTAAACCCTGAAGATTTGATTTTTTGCTGATAAGCATGAACAGTAGATTTGTTAAACCCTGTGTTGACATCATTTTTGAAAGATTCACAAATACTGTTAAACTTGGAATTATAGCGTCGCTGTGCGGTTTTATCCTTATCTAGATGTTGTTGTTTGGCTTTATTAATTCTCTCATTTCTTTTTCGATCTAAATCAGAGACTTGATAGTAGTAGAGTTGCTGTCGTGCATTAACTTCAGCATTAGCAGCAGCCAATACGTCACGTTCTTTACCATTAATAACACTTAATCCATTATTATATGCTTGGAGAGCATCACTAATACCAGATTTGGATATATCAGTTTTAAAAGTCTCACAATATGAAGTTACTTTAGAAATAAAGTATCCACCAAATTTTGATATTCTATTGACATCATTTTCGCAGTCGGCATAAAGTTTTTTCTTTTCTTTATCAATATCAGCATTTATCTTTTTTAAAACACTATCATGTTCTTTGGCATTCTCTTCAATATCAAGGTTTAGTTCTTTTTTTAAGTTGCTCAGCTGATTTCTTGCATTATCAGTTCTATTTCGCAAATTAAGCATTGCCACCATAGCCTGATGATGACCAGTATGTATGCTATCCCAATTGTCCCAAGGTGAAATGGAGTCGCTTTTATCAACACTCGCCTCTTCGTGAACCGATATAAGTTCAAGAATTATGCCTTTATTGTCAATTCCAGAAACAATCACATCAACATAAGTGCCTATTCCTATGGAAGTCTTCAACGCTCCATTTATAATCTTTCCAATATAATTATCATCTAGAGCAACAACAAAACTTCCTTCAAATATATTTATAATACGGCCGACACACTGATCACCAACTACAAGTCTACGCATTGATTTACCTCCGACAAGAACGACTTATAATGTAATAAATCGGCCTAATTATATTAAAATAACATGATATTAATCTGATTATCTAATCAAATAACTCATTTATCAATAGATAACTATTATGGAAACAGAAAATTAACATTGAATGCACAAAGAAAGCTTTGTCTGAATCGATTATAAAAAACATTTCGCTTCGATTTCATTATAGCTTTAGATTCGAAGGCAAAGCTTGAGGTCTCCTTCCCTTACTTCGCCGCTCATATCCCATTAAATAATCGGGTTGCCTCGGGTATTAAAACCCGATTTACATGATAGGTTCATTGTAACATATGAAACACGATATAAATGCAATAAATATGAAGCCGCAAAACCCACAAAATGCACTATTTTCAAATGTAAAAAGGTGCCCCGTAAAAGAGGCACCCGCTAATTTATGTTATCTGGCAGATCAGACCGCGTCTACCACCTTGCTGATGGCATCAACAGGATATGTGTTGGAGAACAGGATCAGATATGTCTTGCCGGCCTTGGTAAAGAGCGCTGCGTTAACATCAGCAGAAGTCTCGCCCTTTGAAAGCGCTTTTACGTTATTGAACGGTATGCGGTAGAGCGTCATGGCTGTGCCGCCGGGCGTTGTGCTGCCGGTACCTTCATATTTTGCAGTGTAGATCTCCTTCATGAGGTCAGTGCCTTCAGGTGCCACATAGAGCAGGACCTTCTCGCCCTGTGAGCCGAGGAAGATCTCGACTGCGATATTCTCACCGTAAGCGCTCGCGCCTGTTCCCATAAGGTTGAAAGGAAGAGCCTTGCTGATCCTGTCGAGGCGCTCGTCACCCATTACCTGCTCGGTGGATTTCACTTCTCCGCCGGGAAGACTTACAGTTGACGTTGTTTCCTCTGACTTGTAGGTATGATTCTTCATGTCCAGGCTCTTAGTACCGTCGTTTTTGTCATCGCGGACAGCTTTATCACCGCCCAATTCATCAGCCTGCAGCGGTTCACCGTTAGCTTCAATTGCAGCATTGATCTGAGTATCAAGAAATTCAAGCTCTGAATTGTGTGCTTGTACCGTAGTTTCAGCATTGCTGGCTTGTCTGAAAACTCCGGCAATACCAAGAGCGCCGATTCCTAAGAGTACGAGAACGCCTGCGGCGATCGAAGCGATAAGCGGGATGGGTACCTTCTTGGCTTTCTTTCTGCGTACCGGCTTTGGTAAATCTTCAGTATCAATGTCTTTATCAATGTCTTTCTTGAGTTCTGTTACAACTGCGCCGCCCGGCTGCTCCCTGACCGCTTTGGAGACAGCAGCCATAATCCTGGACTTCATCTCAGGATCTACAGTTGCATTACTCATGATTTCGTTATACTTAATCAAAATCATTTGCCTCCTTCAGCAATTCTCTCAGTTTGTCCCTGGCGCGCTTAAGATCTGAGCGCACTGTGGCCTCGCGCCTGCCCATGATCAGGGCGATCTCGGCTGTCGAGTAGCCTTCCTGATAGAAAAGGTGGATTGCTTCACGCTGATTGACCGGCAGTGCTCTCACTGCATCCCAGATGGCTTTGTATTCATCGCCCTTATCCAGGTCTTCCTGTACTTCGCCGACGATCTCTTCGTTGAGTTCCATCGTGTCGCGTACACGGTTGTAGTCAATGCGGTTCTTTGCAAGATTGGAGCATACGCGCATGAGCCATGCTTTGCGGTGTGCCTCGCTCTCGAAAACAGGTCTTACGGTGACGAACTTTATCATCGTCTCCTGTAAGATGTCTTCCGCATCTTCAGTGTTGTGAAGGTAAGAGAGTGCAAGACGCAAAATGGAATTACCTATTGTGTCCAGTATCTCTTCCGCTTCCTTTTCTATCTCCTCGTCAGACTTCCTGCTCTTTCCGGCGGCTTCAAAGTCATAAAGCTCTTCCTCGGACGCATTTACGATCTCAAACTGTTTCTCGAGATCGTTATCATCCGATGCCGAAAACGCCAGCAGCAAGATGGCGAGTTTTCGCAAAAGCGGCAGATTGGCTTCGTAAGTAAATTCCATTTTTCCCTTCGGGTTAATCTCCGCTTTCACCCTAAATACAGACGAAACGGAGGAAATGTTGCAGTTAGATTATAACAGTGAAATAAATCAAATCAAATTGCTAAATACGCCTTTCATAATATAAAATAGGCAATGTTGGCGATGCCTGTGCGGGATTTTCAAGAATTAATATTTATTTAAAATGCATGTAACACAATGCATAACATATTCGTAGGATAATAAGGCGTATGAAAAAGAATAATGGCAGATTATTTTTCCAGAACGATGCGGCATATGTCGCTGTCGTTTTTGCGAGCGTGATTCTTTTCATGGGCCTTCTTGCCCTCCAGATCTTCTCCGGCATCACTCCGACAAGGATCTTTGTAGGCATCGCGCTGATGTTCCTGTCATTCATGATGAATGTTTTCGAAGGCAAGTTCGGATTCTACATCACCTACGCACTTAACTTCGTCCAGTTCATGATCTACACATACGAATATGTCATGATGCAGAACGAATCCGCGCCGATCCTTCTCGCGATGACATTTGTTACGATGGTCATCAATATGCTCCTGCAGTATTACGTCATCAAGCTCGCTGCAAAGATCAGGGGAATTGAAGATGCCAAGCGCGAAGAGCGCGGCAAGGCTATCAGGAAGGAACTCGAAGACCAGATGTTCTCCCGTACGAGCCTTATCGTCAACAACGAATCAATAGGCGGCAACCAGGGCTTGAGCGAAGCTATCGGAAGAACTCTTAATTCTTCCATCGATCCTCTCACGACTCTTCCCGGGCGCGACGCCATCACTGAAAGAGCTTATAAACTCATAAGAGAAGATATCTCGAACATGAAAGAGAGCGATAATCCGGACAAGGTATGCCGTCCGTTCACGATCATATATCTCGCGCTCGACAGGTTCGATAACATAACAAGATCGATCGGCCACAAATCGATGGATCTCTTTATCCAGAACATGGCTCACCGTCTCCGTGAAGCGGCAGATCCGACCGACATGGTCGCAAGGATCGACGACGCCGACTTCGTTATCCTCTTCAAGAGGAAGCTTACGCCAGAGGGCGAGAAAAAGTACGCTTCAAAGCTCGTAAAGGAAGCAGGCAGGGCATTTGCCGCAGGCCTTGATTCCATGAATGCGACGATCTACTACGGCACTGCCCACTACCCCATTGATTCACGTCACGGCGGCGAGCTGATCACCATCGCCGAAGAGCGCATGAGCAAAGCTGCCGCAGCTGCAAAGAGCGGCCAGACCGAGGATGAAGAGCGCACACCTCTGCCGGGCGAAGAGATCTTCAAGGATAAGAGCAAGGATGAGATCATCGCGATCTTCGAACGCGCCATTACTGACGGAAGCCTTCACATGGCTTACCAGCCCTGCTTTACTGCAGACCGTAAGCTCACCGGCTTTGAGGCCTTCTTAAGATTCGAGAAGAACGGAATCTCCATCCCGCCGCAGGTATTCCTTGCAGCGTCTGAGAATGCAGGCTATATGCGCCGTGTCGGCGGTTTCTCCCTGGAGAATTCCTTAAGCGCGCTTACCGCGATCAACAAGATCGATCCGGAACTCACTATGAATATCAACATCTCGAACTACCAGCTCCGTGAGACCGACTTCATTCAGGCTTTCCAGAACATCGTCTCATACACGGACTGCAACGTTAAGAATCTCATTCTCGACCTTCAGGAAGAGAGCCTTATCTCGAGCCTTGCAGACATCAGGATGACAATAGAAGAGCTCGCCACGACAGGCGTTAAGATGGCGCTCGATAACTTCGGCAGAGGCTACTCATCTTTCAATGCGATCCCGCTGCTTCCTGTGTCAGTCTTAAAGCTCGACGGCAACTTCACTTCAGACCTTGCAACTGATGCGACTGTCCGTATCCTTACAAGATCTGCGATCACCCTGATGCACGACATCGACATCACGGTAACAGCTACAGGTGTAGGTCAGGAAGACCAGTTTGAGATACTTGCAGGCAGCGGATGCGACAGATTCCAGGGTCTTTTCCTTGGTTCCGCGATTGCTCCCGATGAGCTCGAAGAATTCATCCACGCTCATGCGGGCCAGGCTTAATTGCCCCTCCCCTATCTGCCTCTATGCTATAATCACTCTATCTGATAAGGAGTGAAGGGATATATGGCCGATCCAATCGTAACTATCGAGAATGTCTCGCTCAAGTACAAGAAAACCGTTCTGACCGACGTCACCATATCAGCCGGAAGAGGCGAAGTAATAGGTCTTCTGGGTCTTAACGGTTCAGGCAAATCCACATTGCTGTCCGCTATCGCCGGCCTTCGCAGAACATCGAAGGGCACTATTAAAGTCGGCGGCAAAGCAGGCTTCGTCACCCAGGAAAACGCCCTGATCGACGAGCTCACCGCGATGGACAACCTCAAGATGTGGACTCCTTTAAGCAGGGCTGAGATATTAAAAGAACTCACCGACACGGAGCTGTCGATCCTCAAAGTAAACGAGTTCATCGACCTCAAGGTGAAGCGCATGTCAGGCGGTATGAAAAAGCGTCTGGCCATAGCTTCCGTGCTCCTGTCCAAACCCGACATCCTTCTCATGGATGAGCCCCTGGCAGCTCTTGATATCCCTGCAAAAAATGACATCATCAACTTCATAGATTCATTCAGGGCCAAGGGCGGCACTGTCTTTATCGCAAGCCACAGCGAAGAGATGTTTAAGCACTGCTCGAAAATCTATCTTCTCAAGAACGGCGTATCCTCACTTCTTCCTGCTGGCACACCTCCCGCGGAGGCTCTCGGATGATCAAGGCATACTTAAAAAGAGTATTGCTTTTTATTCCTTATGTATTGTGTTATTTCCTGGCACTCGGCATTGCCATGCTTGCGCTCGTTATGTATGCGTCGGAGTTCCTTTTCGAGGACAGCACGGACAGCATCGCCACGGTCGCATGCTACGTGCCTGACGACGAAGCTTACTCAAGGCTCGGAATCGGCCTCGTCAAGCAGATGGACAGCGTCAAGCACACGATCGACATCAAGCAGGTAAACACCGAGAAAAAGGTCGTCCGCCTCGTTGAAGAGGGCGACGCGATCGCCGGCATCATCGTACCTGAAGGCTTCATCGAGAACATGGGAACGCCTGATGCTGAGATGGTAACGGTCATCTACCGCGACGCCGACACATTCGAAGAACATGTCGTAAACGACCTTCTCTATGCGATGAGCGACCTTCTCGGAACCGCGCAGGCATCTATTCTGACTGCGGGAGAATATGCGAAGGAAATGGGCTTCTCGGATGGTGACGCATGGGAGATCGAACGCGAAGTATCTAACAACAGCTTCTCCTACGTAATGAACCGTAAGACCCTTTACAACAAAGTCGACGTCAACGACCTTGTCGCCAAATATGCAGTAAGAGAGCGTCTCACAGCGTCCTATACGCTCTACATCATGCTGATGTCGGTCTTTGTTATCTCGTTCTTTTTCAAGGGCAACAACGACATCTTCAGGGCGCGCGCAAAGCTCTCCGGCATAAAGACATGGAAGATCTTCCTTATCGAGACAGGGTGCGCAGCATCAATGATCTATCTGGTCTACCTGCTGCTGTTTATCTGCCTTTGCTTTATCTTCGATTCGATGAAGCTACTGTCGCTTGTAACGGTCTTTCCTGCAGTGCTCATAATCGCTCTGCTCGGCACGGGCCTCTGCTATCTTGTTAAGAGCCCGACGGCCGTATCCTATATCACTTTCGGCGCAGGCACGATCTTAATGTATCTTGCCGGCGGCCTGATCCCTATTGATTTTATGCCTGTCTTCTTCCAGAAGGCAGCCGTCTTTAACCCGTTCTATTACCTGATCAGATTCTTTATGAGGTCGATGTTCTTATGAGATTATTCCTAAACAGATTATCGGTCCTTGCCAAGCGCAGCCTCATAAACCCCGCGATGTACGTAATGAGCGGAGTCATAATAATCATGGCCCTTCTGGTCATTCTCGTGCCTGCAAAAGAGACATCCATCTATATTCCCGTAGCGGTATTAAATGAAGACAGCTCAGAAGATACCGAAGCTATCGTAGATGAGATCTGCACGATGAATTCGATCTTCCACTTCTACAAGGTGGATGACGAAGACGAGATCTATAAGGACCTCGCATCAGGCAAGGCAAATACTGCTTATGTCTTCCCTAAAGGTTTTGCCGAACATCTTACTGCATCAGGCTCCCGCTACGACATCAGACAGATCTCCACACCGGCATCGAGCTTCGTTTTCCTGTCGCGCGAAGAAGTTTTCAGGAACTTCTATGCATACGCTGCGCGCCAGATAATCAGCGATACATTTGCCGCAAGAGGCTATGAAGTCGACGCCCATGACCCGAAGCTTAAAGAGATCTTCGGCAAGTACATGGATGACGATTTCCTCTTTGCACTGGAGAGCGTCGAAGGCTCTGTCTACAACGCCCTCACACGCTCCGAGAAGGTACCGATCCCGCTCTACAAATTCGCAGGCTTCTTCATCTTCACGGCAGCGCTCCTCGGCACTCTCGCGTTCTTAAACGACCAGGACAACCGCATCTATCTGCGTTTCGGCCTTGCCGCAAGGATCTATCTCGGACTTATCCAGGTGGCGGTATTCACGTTCCCCGCAACGATCGTATCCATCGTCTGCTTTATTGTGTCGCGGACAGAATTTTCGCCATTGCACGTGATCTTATATACGCTCCTCGTAACGCTTATCTCATTTGTTGCCGGCACGGTAATGACGCTCCTGCCGCTCCGCACGGCGCGCTCGAAGATCTTCTCTTCGATCCTGCCGGTCTACCTCATATTGTCATTCCTGTTCTCAGGCATCCTCATGGATCTGACGAATTTCGGCACGGCATTAAGGACGCTGTCGAGACTGTTCCCGCCGTCAATGTTCTGATTTTCGCAGTATTTAAAACCGGTGTAAAAAAAGCGCCGCCCCGTGTGGGACAGCGCCTTTAAAAATCTTCAATTGATCCGTTTATCAGAAATCGATATTAGCATTCTTCACATTGCTGAGGATCGTATCGAGTGAATCGTCGAGCTTCTCTTCGATGAACTTCTCGTTCATGGGAACCTTAATGGGGTTCATGGAAGCGCCGAATGAGCTTGCGAAGCTGTTGATCACAGTGGGCTTTGTGTTGAGTGAGCCGCCTGCGAGGAAGAAGATGTTCTTGCCGTTTACTTCGAGTGTGAAAGCAACGTCACCGGAAAGTGATTCAAGAAGTTCTTCAACGTCGAGATCCATCTTGTCAGCTGCTGTCTCAAGAAGTTCCATGATGTCATCGTTATCAAGGATGATCTTGGAGAGCTTTGCGATGTCGATGTGGAATCTGAAGTAGCCTTCCTTCTTGGAAGCCATATACTCCTGCTTTGTGAGGTCCTTAACGTCGATATCTGCGTTATCAAGGAGCTCCTCGATAGCGTCCATAATGTCTTCTGCATAACCGTCATCGCTGAGTGTCATCTGGAATGCAAGAGCACCGTCGAGCTGGAGGTCAGCGATATCTTCAGGATCCTTCATAGCGTCCTTGACGTCATCAATACCTGTGCACTTAACTGCGAATGCGAAAGACTCAACGTCATCAGTATCAAGGATGCCGTCAAGCTTCATGGACTTGAGCATGCCCTCGAGTTCTTTTTCCTTATCCTCGACCATGTCCTTGTCAGCAACAGCATAGAAGCCGTCCTCAACATCCTCTAATTCCGGAGAATCATCGTCGAAATCGAATTCCTCGAGCTTAAGCTTCTCGCATACCTTCTGGAACTTGTCTGTGGAAATAGTAGTTGTCTTAGCGCATCCTGCGAAAGCAACTGCAAGCATAGCAACTGAAAGTACTACTGCCATAGCCTTAATTCTCTTCATAAAAATACCCTCCTTTTGGGAATACCCGAATTATACTACAAATCATTTTATTTTGACTTGTTTTGCAAAATATGAATAATACCTATTGTTTTGCCCCCGCGAAAAGCAGGTTTACTGCATTTTCCACAGATTATGAGAGCTGGGCCTCCGTATAATATCCGCTGCCGATAAGGATCTCCTTGTAGTTGTCTGCATCTGCAAACACAGGCAGGCAAAGGTATGAGGGAACCGTCTTCTTTCCGTTGTTATACGTAACCGTATCCGTGCACTCCACATTCTGTCCCTTAAGGATCTGATCAGCCATCTTTACGGCCTGGGATGCAAGGATCCTGGTATCTCTGAAAACCGACATGGACTGCTTGCCTTTTATAATGTTCTTCACATTTGTGATATCGCAGTCCTGGCCCGTGATTACCGGGTATTTTCCGGCATAGCCGGCTTCAAGGGCGATCTCGACGCCCAGAGCCGTGGAGTCGTTGGAACAGAGCCATGCATCTATCTGTTCTCCTCCGGAATAGTATGTGGCGATGATCTTTTTCGCCCTGGCCTTAGCTTTATCCGTCGACCACACATCTGTCACAACATCTTCAAAACTCATCTGGCCTGAGGGCACCCTGAGCTTGCCGGATTCGATATAAGGCCTTAATACATCCATGGCACCAATGTAGAAATAGCTTGCGTTGATATCGCTGATATCACCTGTCGTGAACTCGATATTGAACGGGCCATTTGCATTTTCCAGATCGAGCTGCTTGACGATATACTCCGCCTGCATGACTCCTATCTGGTATTTATCGAAAGATACATAATAATCAACGTATTCGGTATCGAGGATGAGGCGGTCGTATGCGATTACGGTAATGCCTTTCTGATGGGCTTTTTCGAGAACCTCATTGAGGGATGAGGACTCAATAGCAGCTACTATCAGGACCTTGCAGCCTGAATTGATCATGTTCTCAATCTGGGATATCTGGGTTGGAACATCATTTGAAGCGAACTGAAGATCAACGTTGTAGCCCTTGTCCTCAAGTTCTTCCCTCATTTTCGCGCCTTCCTGATTCCATCTCTGGAGATCCTTTGTGGGGAGAGATACGCCGACCATCTGTGTAACGCCGGGATTCACACCGCTTCCGCCCTGTCTGGCCTTCAGAATATACTTGTAAAGTGACGGGAAAACATCTGCCAGATCATCATAAAAAGCCTTGTTGTCAGAGAGCTTCATCGCGTCGTTTAAGATGCCGAACGCCGCCAGGAAATCCTCATATACAGAGGCTTTCGAATTGATGGCGCATCCTAAGAGGATAAAGATATTTCCGCCTTTGACATCGATCGATGCAGCGATATCGCCTTTGGAACTTCCAAAGAAATCATCAATATCAATGCCCGCTATACTCCTGAATTCATTCACCGCAGTATCGTTATCGGACATGGCCTTCGCGAAGCTCTTAAGATCAACGTGCAGTCTTATGTAGCCTTCACTCTTTGAGGAAAGATATTCCTTGTCCGAGAAGTGCTTTGACCTTATGCCTGCGATGCTTAACAGGTCATCGGCACCGTCAATGATCTCTTCGGCGAAATCCGTTTTCTTAAGCGTGATCTGGATCGCAGCCGCGCCATTGGTCTTAAGTTCATCCAGGCTCGTGTAGTCTTTCATGTCCTCAAAGCCTGTGCCCTTTACCGCCGCGGAAATGGACGTGATGTCCTCAGCTTCGATATCGTCATCAAGATCCATGAGTATCAGGAAAGGCTTCAATGTCTCTTCCATCAGTTCCTCAATGGTATCCTCATCATCGGCCACCATGTAGCAGCCGTCTTCCGCGTCAGACAATCCGGGCATGCTGTCCAGGTAGTCTTCGTATTCTTCAAGGCCCAGCTTTCCGCATGCTTTGACGAACTTGTCTGCTGTGATGTCTGAAGTCTTGCTGCAGCCCGCGAAAACGCCCGCGAGCATAGCAACAGCCAGCAATGAAGCTGCAATCTTAGTATTTTTCATAATATTACCCCTTTCCAATCACTAGAATTTTATCACAGAATATTTATCTTTGACTTGTTATGCGGGCGTGAAGTATTATTATCGTTGTGCGAGGGGGTGTTATCTTATGCGCGAAAAATGGACATCAAGATCCGCTTTTATTCTGGCAGCAATCGGTTCTGCCGTAGGTTTGGGAAACGCCTGGAGATTTCCGGGTTTGGCCGCTAAGTACGGCGGCGGCGCTTTCCTTTTTGTTTATCTCATCGCAATGCTCGTCATCGGCATTCCGCTCCTCATGATGGAGATCTCTGTCGCGAGATATACCCGTCAGGGTGCGCCCGGCTCAATGCGTGCGTTAAACAAGAAGACTGAAGGCATCGGCTGGCTCGCTGTATCCAACGGTATCGGCATCTCTATCTACTACGCCGCAGTTTTCGCATGGGTCATCCTCATGTTCGTCTTAAGCTACAAATTCTTCGGCATGTCAGGCGACACAGAAGCCGCAAGCAACCTCTGGGCTACAACGATCAAGACCACAGGAACAACAACCGGATTTACAACGATCTCATGGCCCGTTGTAGGCTGCCTCATCGCAGCATGGGCCCTGTGCTATCTCTGCATCAGGAACGGCACGACAACAGTAGGAAAGGTCGTTAAATACACGGTATCCCTCCCTGTCATCTGCCTCCTCATCATGGCTATCCGCGGCATTATGATGCCAGGCGCAATGGCCGGCCTCGCAAAGCTCTTCATCCCCGAATGGACAGCTCTTGCTGACTCCAACCTCTGGGTAGACGCTATCGGCCAGGTCTTCTATTCACTCTCGACATCAATGGCGATCATGTTCGCTTACGGCTCATTCCTCGATAAGGACTCCAACATCGTAATCGACACGGTCATCATCTCTTTCTCCGACATGTTCATCAGCATCCTCGCAGGCGTCGTTATGTTCACGACAATGGCAGGCGTCGGAATGCTCGACAACATGTCCGCTTCAGGCATCGCAACAGCATTCATCATCTATCCCCAGGCAATCGTCCAGATCTCGGGAAGCCCCGTCTTCAACATGATCTTCGCGTTCATCTTCTACTTCTGCCTGATCACTCTTGCGATCGACTCTCTTTTCTCGATCATCGAAGGCATCTCGACTGCTGTCTCCGATAAATTCAAGCTCAACAAGAAGAAGACAACACTTATCATCTGCCTTGTCGAGGGCGTCATCAGCCTCATCTACGTAACAGGCGCAGGCCTTGCGGTCCTCGACATCGTCGATTACTTCATCAACAGCTACACGCTCATCATCACGGGCATCCTCGAGATGATCGCTGCAGGCTGGTTCTTCAAGACAAGCAAGATCCTTGACGAGCTCAACCGCAACACAGGCAAGTTCAAGATGCCCTTCTGGTGGTTCATCCCCTCCATCAAGGTCATCTCACCTATTGTCCTCATCGGTCTCTTTGTCTGGAACCTTGTAAACCTCTTCAAGGGCGGCGGCATCTACGGCGCTGCTGACGGCTACGCGCTTTGGGCCAACATCGTCTTCGGTTGGGGCGTCGTTATCCTGATCCTCTGCTCCGGCCTGATCGTAAAGCTCATCGTCAAGCTCAAGTCTGCTAAGGGCTTTGAGGAAGATTCCAGAACATGGGAAGACTTTAAGGAGAGCTGATCCTTTTATTCACTGCTTCTACGGGGCGCCTCACTTTGCTTGTGGGGCGCCTTTTTTGTGGATTTCACCTGCCGGCTGTTTTGGGCGCTTTCTGCCCCTCCTGTCGGCTGTTTCCAAAAAAGCATACGCTTTTTGCTCAAAATGTATCGAATTTTGGAAACACGGCCCCTTGTTGCAGTTTTTCGATACGAAATTGCCGCTAAACGTATCGATTTTCGGAAACAGAGCAAATCAAGCTGTCCCACCAGAAATTCCCGTTAGCTATGCAAAAAATTTCCGCCAAAAAACCGCCGCCTATAATAGATTATTACTTATTTCTTCTTTACCGTCAGAAGACGGTTTTTGCAGGTTTTACCCTTGTCGTATTTTGTCGAGTTTTGTCGGGTTTTGTCGGTTGAAACTGCACTAAGATCTTCTAGAATCAGGGTATGGAATATACAGATAAATACATCCCAAAAGAGCTGTTGGCTCTCAAGATAAACTACTGCAGAAAGCGGCTGTCGCAGTTGCCGAAATACAACATGCACACGCATAGTGTGCGAGGAATACAAACGGTCCGGATGATCAGTTCCGAACACAGGTATAACCTGAATTCAGAACGCGGTCAGGCGATGTATGCAGCTGCAGTCGAGCGCGAAAAGTTGGAGCGGCAGCTGGAAGTCTATGAGGCTATCTGGAACTGCTATTACAGGATGCCGCCGCCGGAGTACGATCCTCCAAAAGTGGTGAAGCGGTTAAGGGCGGATTATAACAGGCATGTTATTTTGAACAAGGAGTATTTTGACGCCTTTAAAAACGATGCAAACACGATGTATCCGAAGCCGATGCTTCATCCGTTTAACGGGATTCAGTACAGGTCGGCGGCTGAAAAGGAAATAGCGATGTTTTACACTGAGATGGGCATACCGTTTAAGTATGAGCCGGAGGTGAGATTCCCGGGCGTGAAGAAGCCGCAGTTTCCGGATTTTGTGCTGTATATTACGGAGCTTGATACATGCAAGTTCCATGAGCATTTCGGGCTGATGAATTATGCTAGTTATAATCGCGATATCAAGCTCAAGTGCAGCACTTTCGCGGATGCGGGCTTGCTCATAGATCAGGATGTTTTCTTCACCTATAACACTGAGGATCAGCCGCTTGATACGCGGTATCTGGCGGCGAAGATCAACACTGCTGTTTACGGAACGCTGATCAACTATACTGAGTGGATCAGCCGCACATCAATTTGATCTCTTCCCTACAATATCCGGAAAGTTTTATATAATGGACTAATAACCACTCGAAAAGGAGCCGCTCCGGTGTCCAGGAAACCCGCCAGAAAACTCATCCCGCTTTTAATGCTGATCTTCACGGTCGCTGGCTTCATCGGGTTCATATATGAGGAGATCTGCGGATACATCAATGAGGGACATTTCTTCAAGCGCGGGACGACGTTCGGACCGTGGATACCGATCTACGGGGTGGGTGCGCTCCTGATCCTCGCGCTCACGGTAAAGGTCAGGAAAAAGCCCTGGCTGGTGTTCATCATCGCGACAGCTTCGTGCGGACTTCTGGAGCTAATCAGCGGATATGTCTTCGACAAGTTTTTCCACATGAGGCTGTGGGACTATTCGAATGTCATCCTCAACTGGGGACATATTAACGGCTATATCTGCGTCAGATCGGTCCTCACCTGGGGCATTTTCGGGATGCTTCTGATGTACGGCGTCCTGCCCCTTTTAGAACGGATCCAAAAGAAGCGCCCGAAGGCGTTTAACATTGTTACATTCGCTCTATTCGGGCTTTTCGCGCTCGACATAGTGCTGAGCTTTACGATAAAATAAGCCACCTGAAGAAGGCACAAAAAGACCCCAAAGGAGACCCCAAAATGGACAAAGCTTACCTCAAGGCCAGATTCCCGCTGCTGATGCTCGTGTTTACTTTCGGCGGCATCTTCGGCTTCATTTATGAGGAGATCTTCTACCGCTTCGATCTGGGCGAGTGGGTCAAGCGCGGCACGACCTTCGGCCCGTGGATCCCGATCTACGGCTTCGGCGGCCTCATCATTTTGGGCCTCACATTCAAGTTCAGGAGAAAGCCCCTTTGGGTCTTCCTCTTCGCGACGATCGCGTCCGGCATACTGGAGCTTGTAACCGGCTGGGTGTGCCTTACTTTCTTCAACGTAAGGCTCTGGGACTACAACGAGGAGATCTTAAACTGGGGCAACATCAACGGTTTCGTCTGCGCGAGATCGGTCCTGTTCTTCGGCATCGCGGGCGTGTTCCTGCAGTTTGTGGTTGTGCCTCTTTTCGAGAAGCTCGAAAAGAAGATGCCCAGAAAACCGTGGCTCATCCTCTGCTACGTGCCGGCGGCCATCTTTGCGCTTGATATAATCGCGAGCCTTATCTACAGGGCCGTCGTAAAATAAGACTACATTCCCAAACTCTCAAAAGGGGGACTTCACTATATGGAAAAGATCAGCATCTGGCAGAAGGGCGAATATACATACCCGCTCGCATTCGATTTTGAGCCTAACTTAAGGGCATATCTTCTGGACGACGGCGCCACACATCCATGCATGCTGGTCCTCCCCGGCGGCGGCTATGCTGTCGTCGTTCCGCCCGAAGGAGAACTCGTCGCCAAGCACTTCAATGAACTCGGCTACAACTGCTTCGTCATGACATACACGACCAACCAGCTCTGCCGCGTGCCCGTCATGGAACAGGCGATGCGGGACCTCGCAAGGGCGATAAGATTTGTGAGAAAGAACGCAGAAGCATACCGCATCGACCCCGCAAAGCTCTACATCTGCGGCTTCTCCGCTGCAGGCCACGTCTGTGCATCGGTGTGCGATTACTGGGATGAGATCGACGATTCAAATCCTGAATTCGCCAGCATCTCCTGCCGCCCTGACGCAGCTATACTCTCCTATCCTGTTATCACTTCCGGAGAGTTTGCGCATCAGGATTCGTTCCGCTTCTTACTTGGCGGCGACATCTACGAGCGTGAAGACGAGGAAGCAAAGTATCTGCTTGATAAATATTCTCTCGAGAAGCACGTGAAATCCACCAACCCGCCCTGCTTCATCTGGCAGACAGAAACCGACGATCTCGTGCCCGTCGAGAACAGCTATCTCTACGCTGAAGCGTGCAAAAATGCAGGCGTCAAATATGAGCACATTACCTTCCCGAGAGGCCCTCACGGCCTGTCGATCCCGACCGAAGAATGGGCAAAAGGATTGCACGGCGAGCCATATACCGCTGAGCAGAGCTTTGCGCTCGTAAAGGCAATGAAAGATGGCCTCATCGAAGCTCCGGAAGAAGGCGCTGAGAGCCTTTTGGGATTCTTGGGGCCATTCCCTTACGATCCGGATTTCGAAGGCTGGCCTGAAGTATGCGTGTGGCCGGAGAAGGCGGATGAGTTTATTAAGGGACTGTAAGAACGGTCAGTGATGAAGGGTAATATTATACATAAACAAATCAACAAGAATCATAACAACGTCAAAACAAATGGTAAGTATTACAAGAACTTTCTCAACTTGTTCTTTTTGAACGAAGAGATTAACAAACCAAATAACAGCTACAAATGCCAACGCACAAATCACGGCAACAATACTGCCACTGATTATGGTCTGCTTTATATTCTGATTGTACCTTACACGTGCTTGATTAAACTCTGAAATGATCCTCTGGGAATCATTGATCAGGTTAATGTTTATTACCGGAGTTTTGACTTCAAAAGTATACGTTTCTGATTCATCTTCAAATGGATTTTCTGGTACAGTATAAGTATCAATGATTATATCGGTATCTTTTCCGCTTTCCATCTCATATCCCAAAATGACATCAATTTCTTTACCTTCATCAAGAGGAAAACTTGCTCTGATATGCTTATAATTATGTTCTTCTGTATACCTGTCGATTACATCGAAGATCTCGCCGGCCGTTCCTGCTTCAAGGGTAATCGGGCCGCCGTACTGCTTAACAATATGCGGATCATCAAACACAACAGTCTTGTTCAACGTGATGCCGGTTTTATAAGACTCGCATACATGCTTTGCTTTTAGAACTGAACCAATAACCCCATAGGCAGTAACTAAGAAGAACATCAGGATTGATGCTAATATAAGCCATTTATTTTGTGATTTCATTTTCATATGATTCAACCTGATCTATCTGCGCAAATTCCCAATATGTAACAACATTTTTCATGCCGGAACCCACACAATTTATGAAACCCTATTATCCTACCCTACATAATTAACTATACACTCTGCGATATAATGTATAAATAGTTTTTGGCCAGGTGGAATATAAAAATGGACATTACAGATAACAGGATCGACGAAGGCAAAGCCTTTGACTGGGGCAAG
>JAEEGH010013356.1_pt1 | contig 18226 bp, 14 predicted proteins | sample 9134181 | NCBI WGS metagenome assembly JAEEGH01 (sample SAMN16246544, study PRJNA631951) | gut metagenome | biome: gut microbiome; feature: rumen; material: DP-attached | host: Bos | place: Iran: Karaj | collected 2018-10 | reverse complement strand
ATAATAAATACATTTAGGATTTAAGAGAAAGTTCCGCAAAGAGACCTTATTTTTGTCATAAAAATCAATTTATACTTGATTTATTAATAGTTAAATCTCCTTTATTTAATTCTCTTAGATTCGAGATAATAACGTTTTTCTGTAGCGTGTCCCATCGAGAATGCTTTTCTCGGTAAGACTTTATCTTTAGCAATATAGTCGAAGATATCACCTTTCGTGAGAGCAGGCATTATAATTGCAACACTTCTTGGATGGTTTTTAGCAACTTCAATTGCCTGATCTTCATCGTGTATGTAGTCCACGCTTGCTTGCTTGTGCTCACTCAAGTAAGCATCCACGTACGTTTGAACTTTTTCATACGCTTCAGGACCTACTTTAGGCATCATAAGTTTTTCTTTTCCGTGTTCTACTGAATATGCATATGATTCATAAGAACCACCTAAAGCTTTACGTAAGCCTTTTAGGAATGAAGCATCAATATTAAATACAACACGATGAATTGGTTCAAAAATTAAACCTTCATCATAAATATTTAGTGCCTCAACAAGAGCATATCTTGCTGGATGGTTTGCCCTTTCTTTTTCACTTAAATTAACTTTAATCTTATCCCAGTGAGCCTTTGCGGTTGCTAGACTATGATTCCCGTCTCCAACAATAAAGAGCAAACCATTATTGTTTTCTTTAAGTAGGCTCTCAAATTGTTTGATTATTGGAGCGGTATCAGAGATTCGATAACCAGTTAAATGGCCACCATCTTTATTAAGATCAAAGTCGTAAACTTTTTCAAAATTACCGCGATTTTTCCACAATTTTTCTATAATTTGACGTTTTTTATCATCAAATAAGAACAAAATATGAGGAAGTTCGACTGGAGCGTTTTCTCTAATTTTTAATCTTGGAGGAATACGATCTACAATAGTTGCTTCACTTGCTCTAATTAAAGATTTAACACCCTTTTCATATGTGTAATCTTCCAAATCAATCGAGATAACCAAACCCAGTCTTCTATCAACAATAGATGTCTTTCTTTCAACAAGAATAAAACATTCACCTTGGTCAACTAAAACTCCGTTATCTAGATAATTTTGGATATTGTTATTAACTTTGTTAATAAATTCATTAGGTTCAACTTTACCGAGAAATGCTTCCGGGAAAATCATACGTAAAGTAGATGGCTTATCACCAACTAACTTTTCGACATCTTCCCAATAGTCCAATTGAGAAGTAAATTGATCGCAGGCAATAACTGCCCAGGCGGTCATATCTACGCCTTTTTTAGGAAGAAGAATATGTTGAGTCTTAATGGTCGAAAAGGCCATTATTAACAGACTCCTTGTGCTAACATAGCATCTAAAACTTTTTCAAATCCAGCAATATTTGCACCTAGTGCTAAATTATTAGGTTGACCGTATTTTACTGCAGTTTCATGGCATTTTTTGAAGATATCCTTCATAATTTGTTTAAGTCTTGCGTCAACTTCTTCAAATGTCCATGAAAGGTGTAATGAGTTTTGCGACATTTCTAACCCGGAGACTGCAACACCGCCAGCATTACTTGCTTTACCAGGAGCAAATAAGACACCGTTTTCATTGAAGTAACGAATTGCTTCAACATCACAAGGCATATTGGCACCTTCAACTAGCATGTAACAGCCATTTTGTTTAAGAAGTTTTGCATCCTCTTCATGAATTTCACCTTGAGTTGCACACGGCAATGCAATTTCACATTTAGCAAAACCCCACATTCCATGAGGGCCTTCATGCCATTCGATATTGTGGTCTTTAGCATAATCCTTTGAAAACATACCTTTTTGTTTTGATTTAGCAACGATATAAGGAACGTCTAATCCTTTTGGATCATAAACAAAACCTTCAATATCAGACATACCAACGAGAACACCACCAAGTTGATTTAACTTTTCAGCAGCCATTCCACCAACTTTACCTGAGCCAGAAATAATAACTTTCTTGCCTTCAATAGTTGTATTTTTATATGTTTTTAACATTTCTTCTACAAAGTAGAGAAGTCCATAACCGGTTGCTTCTGGTCTTGCTAATGAACCTCCATAAGAGAAATTCTTTCCAGTAAATGTTCCAGACCATTCATCTCTAAGCTTCTTGTAGTAGCCAAACATATATCCAATTTCACGAGCTCCTACGCCAAGATCTCCGGCAGGAACGTCGGTGTTAGGACCAATATGTCTAAATAATTCGGTCATAAGTGATTGGCAGAATCTCATAACTTCGCCATCAGATTTGCCTCTTGGATCGAAGTCTGCACCACCTTTGCCACCACCCATTGGCAATCCAGTAAGTGAGTTTTTAAATGTTTGCTCAAACCCTAAGAATTTTAGAATTGATAAATTAACTGACTTATCAAATCTCATTCCACCTTTGTATGGGCCAATTGCAGAGTTAAATTGGACACGATAACCGGTATTAACTCTAATCTTTCCATTATCATCAACCCATGGAACTCTGAAACAGACTGTTCTTTCTGGTTCAACAATTCTTTCAAGGATTGAGTATTTTTCAATTCGCGGGTCCTTATCTACAACATATTCCATGGAGTCAAAGAATTCTTCAACTGCTGAGATGAATTCCTTTTGTTCTCCGTGTTTTGCCTTAATTTCATCAAGGACTCTATTCAAGTATTCACTTTTATACATATGATTCCTTTCTTCCGTAAGAATAAAAAATCCCCCAAAAAACCGGGGGATTTAATTAACTACGAATACTATATATTCTCATAATGATAACGCTTACATTTTAACATACGCCCACGTTTACGCAATCACATTCGCAATAAAAGGAACTAGCTTATCAACAACTTCTATAATTTGTTTATTCGTTAATTGATTATTTTCTAAATATGAATAGCATTTTTTAAAATCATCAATAGTGAAAACGCTTTTGGATTGTATGCATCTAAAATTTGTTTGGTTTGTAAAAATAACGATGTTATCTACAGGATATTTATAATTAAGCTTTTCTTCTATTGCGTTGCAATGATTTTGATTTTGCATTACAGGATTGTACATTTTATTTTTTGTCACACTTCTTTTTGAATAAGTTTGCACCCAATAAATATCTTTGTTTCCGCCAGAAATAATTCCTCTCCAACTTTTAGTTTCAATACAAAAAATTCCTTTGTTCGATACTAAGATACAATCGATTTCACAAAAAGTTTCATTTTCTAGAGGAATCACAATGTTTGACAAAAGATATTCATTTTGTTTTAAAAGCAATCGCAACGAGTGATTAACTTTTTGTTCTCCTTTTATGCCTCTTCTTTCTCTTCGAGTTACCATTTCAGGAATTGCATCAGATCCGCCGATTTGAACACCGATTCCTTCGTTTTTATTTACGTAGTATAAAAATACTAAATATCCAATTGAAGTAAGTAAAATAAGAATGAATAAAAACAAAAATGTTCTCATTTGCAATACTTTAATCAAGACTCTTGTAATTTGATTTCCTTTTGCTATAATGAAGACAGAAGAACGGAGCCTCCTAAGCTTACTAATCTGTCATTAGTTAGGGCTCCTTTTTCATAACTTGGAACAAATCCAAATTATTACTTCTAGAAGCTTAATGATCAACTCAAGAACGACTTTAGTGGTTGTTCTTTTGTTTTTCATAAAGGTGTCACCTCCTTTCTTGAATATAGCTTCCGTTTCCGTTAGCTAAATAAGCCAGGAGGTTTCCGTTCCGAGTTTTAACGACTTTGCTTTGTCTTCATTATATTAGCAAAGAAACTATGTTTAACTAAGTGTTTTTATACACCCAAAAATGTTCCCAATATTTATATTTAAAGATAATAAACAAAGGGACCATTCCCTATATACTAATAAATATAAATATTGGGAAAAGTTTTAATAAAAAAAGAGCCACTGAAGTGACTCTCATAAAATATTTGAATTAAAGTTTAATGTCGCTCGCTTTGCACTTACGACCTTCTTTAATTGAAATCTTGCCTAATTTAATTGCTCCGACTGGACAAACGTGACCACAAAGTAAGCAACCAACACATTTATCTGTATTACAACTTGGTTCGCGTTTTTCAGCGTTCCATTCAATTGCTTGGTGACCACCGTCGTAGCAACTAATATAGCAACGACCACACTTAATACATTTATCTAAATCAATGTCTGGGCGGACGATGTAATCTCTATTGAGATTTTCTGCTGGAATGATGTTTTTATTTGCAAGTCCAACTAAATCCTCAAGATGATCAACGCCTTGTTCTTCCATGTAGTGCATTAAGCCATTTTTAAGATCTTCAACAATTCTATAACCGTATTGCATAATAGCGGTTGTTACTTGAAGTGTCTTAGATCCTACAAGAATGAATTCTGCTGCATCTTCCCAAGTTTCGATACCTCCAATACCAGAAACCTCAAGATTTTCTAATCCTTCAGCTTGTCTCATTTGTTGAATGAAACGGAGTGCAACTGGTTTAACTGCTTTTCCAGAGTAACCTGAAATTGCGGATTTTCCATCAACAATTGGTAGGCCAACTTTCTTATCTAAGTCAATATTACATATTGATTTGATTGTATTAATTGCCGCAATACCATCTGCTCCACCTTCTAAACAAGCTTTAGCGACAGGCACCATATCTGTAACATTTGGTGTCATTTTAGCCATCATTGGAAGAGAACTCCCGCGTTTAACTGCTTGGCAATATCTCTTACAAAGTTCTGGATTAGTTCCAACATCACTACCCATTGCATGTGATGTCATTTGTGGACATGAAAGATTCATTTCAATCATATCTGCACCACATTCAGTAACTTTTCTAGCTAGATCTTCCCAGGTTTCTTCATCATTACCCATAATGGATGCGATTAAGATTTGATTTGGGAATTCTTCTTTTAGCTTTCTTAAATCGCGAAGATTTTCTTCAAGAGTATGTTCAGCGATTTGCTCCATGTTTTTAAAACCAACAAATGGAGTATTCTCTTTATTTAACTTATCGAAACGTGGAGAAACTTCATCAATGAAGTATGATTTTGGCCCAATTGTCTTAAAGACAACACCACCCCATCCTACTTCATATGCTTTCTTACACATGTCATAGCAGTTACCAACTGGTGAGGAAGATAAACAGAATGGATTTGGGAATTTGACACCTAAGAAGGTAATCGATAAATCTTTTTTAACCATAATTATTTACCTCCTATTGTTGCATCAATGTAGAACGCAACTTCTTTACCTGTACGAACTCCACCAACAACTGTTTTATCATATGCACTATGTGCAATGTCACCACAAACCCAAACTTTTGGATCTTTGGTAATGTATGGACGACCTTCATCAACTTCGCCACGAACAAGGTCAATACCTAATCCGGCGACAATTGGAATCTGGCCAACAGCGAGAATAATTAAATCTGCTTCAACTTCAACTTTTGCCTTAATGACTCTATGTTCAAATGAAACTTTGTTTTCTTCAACTTTAACTGGTACATAGCCATCCATGATTGTGACACCAAGTTTTTGAGCACCTTCAAGTTCTTTCTTTGAAGCTCTGAATTCTTTGAATTCTTCATAAACAACATCAGTAACGTTTTCAGCGCCTAATAACTTAAGTGTTGAAACAACGTCCATTGCGACATCTCCACCACCAACGACTAATACGTTATTTGGAACTGAAACTTTACCTGCTTTAGCTTTAACTTCTCTAAGAAAATCTACGGCTTTTACGACATTTTTGTTTCCATCAAACATTGGAAGCATCTTACCATATGAATAACCTGGTGCGAGTAAAACGGCATCATGTTTTGCCTTAAGTTCTTCAAGAGGCATCTTATGACCAACTTCGCAATTTGTGTGGAATTTCACGCCAAATTTTTCAATTCTTTCAATTTCTTTATCAACAATGTGGTTTGGTAAACGATACTCTGGAATAAGTCTAAGCATGCCGCCTAATTCCTTTTCCTTTTCATAAACTTCAACTGCGTAACCTAACATTGTTAAAGTTGCTGCAGCTTGAAGTGCGGCTGGACCTGAACCGACGATACCTGCTGATTTACCATTAGCAGGTTTCTTTTCTAAAATGTCCATTTTTGCAGCTTCTTCAAAGTCTGTAACATAACGTTGAATACGACCAATATCAATTGGACGATCAATACCACTTCTAGAGCATCCTTTTTGACAATATTTTTCCGTTGGACAAACTCTAGCACAGACAGCACCAAGAGCATTGTTCATTCTAATAGTTTCTGCTGCGCCTTTAAAATTACGGAATCTTACTGAACGAATAAACTTGTCTGGATTTGTTCCGGCAGGACAAGCTTTTGAACATGGGGCATCATGACAAAGCAAGCAACGTGATGCTTCTTCAGTCACGGTTAAAGAATCAAACCCCACATCTTCTTTTGTGTATTTTGAATCCATATGAAAATCCTTTCTATAATATTTTAACAATCAAGCGCGCAGTAAAAAAGCACCATTAATTTATGGTGCCTTTTACATATATGTAAGTGTATGTATTAATTACCTTTTGCTTGAAGTTTATCGGAAATCTTATTGAACATATTTGTTCTAATAGCGAGTGAATAAACATTCATCATAAATGGAACTGGAATACATGCAAAGATAATCATTGAAGGAACGAATCGTTTAGAACCTAAATCTAATTCGTGTTGTTTCTCTAATTCTTCAAATGCTTTCTTAAACTTATAATCTGCAAGAATTCCAAGGAATGGAACAAAGCAAGCGATAATTGCAATTGCTTTAACACCACCACTTAATTTAACTCCAGCAATTTTGAATTTCTTGAAGTCAAGTAAGACTGAAACAAGACCGAAGATTCCGCCACTTAAGACCCAAAGAGCAACGTTTGCGAATGTAGAGTTCTTTTCAAGAACACGGTCTTCTTCATTACCAATGGAGTGAGCTTCATCAAACTTGTAATCAATGATTGCCTTCGTTTCAGCAATATCTTTTTCAATCTTAACAATCTTAGCTCTAACGCCATCTAGTGATTTAAGCGCTAATTCTTTAGCAGATTCTTCTTCGAGATGTTCTGCAGCAATTTCGCCTTCTTTAACTTTTAGCATATAAACTGCACGTTTCTTTTCAAGTTTTGGAAGTCTACGTTCTGCGGATTCTTTAATGTCTAAGTATGTTGTTCTTGCAGTGTAATTTTTTGGCATTAAGAAACAGAAGAAGAAACCTAAAATACAAGCAGCAAAGACAATAAACGGAACCATTGAAACGCCGTTTTTCCAGAAAACATCAACGTTTTTGCCTAAGATTTCATCATACATTGTCTCGCCTGTTGGGGTTTGCCATAACTTAAGGTAGTTATAAACTAAGGATGAAGCAATAGCACCAACGATTGATGTTGCTAAAGCTTGAATTGCAAAGTACATAGCAGAGTGATTCTTGCCTGTAACTTCTTCTTCAACTGAAGCAATTGATGTTGGGATAAGATATGGCATCATAAAGAATGCTCCAATACCCCATGATCCGATAATTCCACCTATAGCACCGATAATGAGTTTTGGCATGAGTTGATCACCCCAGAACCATTGACTGCCTAAGCAGAATGAGAAAATACAAATACCAAATGAAAGCAATGCACTTTGGAAGACTGGTCTAACACCAACTTTTTTACGAAGTCTATTAAATAAATAGAGCATTAATGGGACAGGTGCAAAAGCACATGTATTTAAGACTGCTGCCCAGCCTGCGCCTAAGTTCATAACACCAGAAATTAATGTGTTTTGAGCAACCAAGAACATTTGAAGTCCAAAGAATGCAACACAATTAACAAGTGTCCATTTCATGAATGGTTTAGATTCAAGTGTTAACTTAATTGAGACACCAATTGGAACAGCCTTTTCTTCATTAAATGTAACAGTTTCTCCAGCCGGAACTTTCTTTTGCATAAAGATTGGGAAAAGAATAGTAATCATTAACGGGGTTCCATATAAGGCAACTTGCCAAATTGGTAAACCAATTGCTTTAAAGATTGCTGGGATTGCTGCATAAACTAAAGCATAGCTTATTGTGTCGAAAACTGATTTATAAGCGGATACACGAGCTCTTTGTGTTTGGTCTTCACAAACATCACTTAAAGCACCATAGAAGGTGATTAATGCAAGTGTATAAGATGCAAAGAAGATGATTGACCAGAAGAAAATCCAAATAGAGTTACCAATTTGTTGACCAAGACTTAAATCTCCTGATTTTCCAAAAATTGGAATCCAACAAAGAATAAATGAGATAACCATTGGGGCAACTGCTATTAAAATAGCAACCCAACGTTTTCCGGTCTTATTCTTTAAGTTATCAGTGAATGCTGCAAGTGGGACGTCAACAACACCATCGAAAACTCTTCCGATTGTCCAAAGAATCGGGAAGATAATTGTTGAAACAATAATTGTTCCACCATAGCTCCAGAATCCGATGTCTGCCTTTAAACCGGTTGGAATAACGGCATCGGTAAAATATGCCATCATAAGAACCATTAATAAGTTTGGTCCAAAACCTGTTGCTGCAAACAAAACTTCTTTCCATCGTTTGTTAAGGGATACTTTTTTCATCGACTATTTCTCCTTCTTTTTTGAGTAATTTTGCGAAATACTTTGTAATTCTATCATTTTTTGTTGAAGAATTTCAGTAAATTTTGCGATATTTTCTTTGCTGGTATCTACAGTCTCTAGGAAGTCACTTGGGTAAAGTGGATTTCCAATGTAGATGCGATTTATTTGTAAAGGTCTCGTTACCTTTCCAAAAATAATAGGAATAATCGGAACATTTCTTCGTAAAGAGTGAAGTGCTAAGCCTTGTTTTAAGTCACCTTGGGAGAGGTCATTATTATCAACAATATGTCCTTGAGGGAACATGACAACACAACCATTTGCTTCAAGGATTTCATCTGTTTCTTTAAATGCATGTAAATCAAATCCGCCTTTGGCATCTCTATCATATTCAATAACTCCTGCACCTCTTGTTAATGGATGTAAGAATTTTCCGCTTACTGCTTTCTTCAAGGCAAATACTCTAAGACGTCTCGAAATGAAGTAAGAATACATAATTGGAACATCAAAGAACGATGTATGGTTTGGTGCCAAGAGGACTTTGTCCTTCATTGCCACCTTAATTTTCTTCTTGTCTCCAATATATTTTTTGATTGCAGGGAAGAAACAATACCCTAATGGGAATGCAGTGATTTTAAAGATATCTGAGATTATATGTTTCTTAGAGAAGAAAGTTTTTGTCTTTGTAATCTCATAACTTTGAAGTTGATGTTTAAGTTTTTTGATTACATCTTGAAGATATTTGTTAATGCGTTCAAGTTCTTCATTTGTAAGCTCATCGCCTTTAACTAAATCGCGAACATAAATTTTTTCACCAATGTTATACTTTGCACGTTTAGAAACACCATAATTTCCTTTGAAATAATAAGGAATTATTGGTTTATTTGTCTCAAAAGAAAGTCGGATAGCACTTGATGAGAATCTCTCGATTTCTCCTGGGTTATCTTCAAAACGGCCTTCTGGGAAGATTGCTACTGTTTTGCCTTTATTGAGATAAATACGTGCTTTTCTTAATGACTCAATGTTAGCAGGGTCATCTTTCTTAACCTCAATATTTTCTAGCACATTGCATAAGTGTCTTAATGATCCGAATCTGTAGATTGCTGGACCAACAAATGTATGAATTACTCTGAATGGATACCTATATAACAAAGTTATGTAATCAAATGTAGATGAGTGGTTTCCGATAATGATTGCACCACCTTTAAGTTTCTTTGATTCCTTCTTCGCTTTATGTGAAGCATAGAAGTATCTTGGAGTAATAAAGATGAGGAATGGAATAATGCCCGAAATCTTAATAAAGCATCTTCCAAGGAAACGGAAAAAGTTAAAATTCCCCACTTTTTCTTTAGTGTTTTCATGTTTATTGCTTTGTTCAGGTAGCTTAAGATCAATATTTTCTTTCTTTGCGGTTTCTTCAACTTTTATTGCAAAATGAAGCGGGGTCCTTGTTGTGTTAACGTTAATTTCAAGACCCATTCCAAAACGAGATTCAATCTTGCTAACTAGATCAAAATAAGAAAGGGAATCACCACCAAGATCGATATAGAAATCAGAGTCGAATTCAACTTTTTCATTAGCAGTAACTTCTGAGAATATTTTACTGATTTCTTTAACGAGCTCTTTATTGTAATTAACGACTTCTTCATTTGCTTCATCCATTGAAATTTCAAACGTCTTAATGGTTCCGTTATCTAGAAGATTTGCTAATTCGTTTCGTTTAATTTTAATGCCGTTAGCTTTTGGAAGTTCGTCATTTGTAATAAGGATTTTCTTAATTGAATATTTGACAAAACCTTCTTCATGAATAAGTTTTGACAAGTCTTTACGAATAACATTATGTGGTATAGTTTTATCATAAGATAAAAGAACAGTTAATTTATTTTTATAGTTAAGACAAACCACATCACTTGCATAGTTAGCTTGAAGTGATTTTTCCATACGTGGGAGTGAATAGTTTTCACCATTTCTCCCAATATAAAGTTCGTCTAATCGACCTCTAATGTAATACTTTTCAAATTCATAATCACATAGGTCGTTTGTATAAACAGGTTCATAAATATTTCTTTCAACAAACTCTCCATTTTCAAACATCGCATGATAAGCAGAACTTGTCGTGACTAATAATTCTTTGTGGCTTGAAACTTCATATTTGTAGTTAGTGAAAGGATTACCAATCGTGGTCATTAATCTATCTTTTATTTTCTTGGTATTGCTAAATGAGGAAATACCAATTTCAGTTGAACCATAACCGTTAACAAGAGGATAGCCAAGTCCGTTTATGATTCTTAATGTATCTTCTGAAATAGCAGTACCACCAGTTACACAGAATCCAAAAGATCTACCTAAAATTTGGTCTAAATACTTTTTGAATAAGTGATTCTGGACGAATTTTCTACCGGAATTCCCGTGGTTTTTTTGGAATTTAATGGAAAATTTAAGTGCTTTTTCGAATTTTTCTTCAGCATTTCTTTCTTTAACTGCCTGCATCACTTTTCTAGAAATTAATTCCCAAAATAAAGGAACTGCTAATAAATGAGTTGGGTGAGTTAATAATGCTGCCTCTTTAACTTTATCTGCGGCTAGACTTTCAGGTAAAACGAAAGTTACGTTATGGAATGAGAACCATAAGAACGTTGCTGTAAATCCAAATATATGATAAAGAGGAAGAATCAAAAATTGCTTAATATAACCTTTATAGGTTGAACCTAAGTTTGGTGATCTTTTCAACAAGTTAGGTATTTCTAATATTTGATTTGATAATTCTAAACCAGTATAGAGATAAATCTTAGATTTACCACTTGTGCCAGATGTAACAAGCACTGTACCATCAGCCCATTTTGGGCGTTCAATTGCTTTCTCTTCGGTAATCTCAAACGGGTTGATTTTTTCTACACCAATCTCTTTATTTGTGACTGCATAATTACTATGTAATTGTTTTAAAATTTCTTCATTTTCTTCTTTTGATGCGGCCGTAGAAAGTAGGACTGGAATATAGCCCGCCATTAAAAGTCCATAATACGAAGAAACCCATTCAGGTGAGTTTTCTAATAAAAGACCAACATATTTAGCGTTGTCACCAATGGTATTTTGGAAATGATTTGCAAAACATTCGATTTGTTTTTTAACTTCGCCATAGGTTATGTTTGTTACTTCACCATTTTTACAAACATTAAAGAACGTAAAATCTGGATGATAGAAAGTTGTTCTAAAAATGTCTTGCATTGTTTTGCGAGAACACGAAAGTCTTTCGTGGTTAAATGCCACTCTTTTAGCAACTTTTTTCTTATTTAAGCGTTCTTCTTTAATCATTTTATAAAAAAGTACTTATATAAATATAAGTACCTATTGAAAGTTTTTTAATATAAGCCTTCTTTGTATTCGCCTTTTTTAACAAGTTCTTTTAAAGCTTTTACTACGCCAGGCTTGTCTTCTTTATATGTAACGCCAAACCAAACCGAATCAGTTGAAAGAAGTTTAAGTGATGCTTTTCCTTCATGGACGAGTTCATCAACAACTGATGGAATTAAGTATTCAGACTTAAGTTCGTTTCCGTGTTCTTTTAGCCATTCTGGGAAGCGAGCTCTAAGATGATCAATTAAGTCCTTGTTGAAGCAGAATAAATTCATTGAAACTGGTTCATCTTCACCAACTTCAAACGGTTCACCACCCTCAAGAGGAGTCGCAATAATCTTGCCTTCTTTATTTCTTTCAATTGATGACTCAACCAATTTTGTTAGATTATGATCTTTATCCTCAAAACAAACACCACGTTTGACTGAACCATTCTCAGTCATTGTATTTGAAACTTTAAATGCAACATTGGCGTATTTTCCAACACTGTTTTTTGGTAAGGATGCTAGGAATTTATATGCAACTTCATAAGCATCTCTTCCATAAAAGTCATCACCATTAATCATAATGAAATCTTCACGGATTAAATCTCTAGCAGCATAAATAGCATGTGCAGTGCCCCAAGGTTTTTCTCTACCTTCAGGAACTTTGAATCCTTCTGGAATGTCTTCTAAATCTTGGAATGCGTATTCAGTTTTAATAATCTTTTCGACACGTTTGCCGATTGTTTCCTTAAACTCTTTTTCGAATGAATGCTTAATAACAAACACGACTGAATCAAAGCCTGCTCTTTTAGCATCATAAACTGAATAGTCTAAAAGAAAGTTTCCCGCTTCATCCATTGGTTCCATTTGTTTAAGACCGCCAAATCTAGAACCCATACCTGCGGCTAAAATTAATAGTTGCATAATCTATACCTACCACGATAAATACTAAAACAATTTAGTAAAATTTCAAGATTTTAATAAATTAAGATATTATTTGCGTTTTTTATTATTTAACTAAAAAATCCCTCCTTTTTTAGAGAGATTTTATTTTGAAAATAGTGATTATAATGCCGCAAGAAATGCGACAAAGAAAATGGTAGCAAACAATAAGGCCGTTCCGGATAGTGCCGTTCCGGCAATTGCCTTACCTTTTGATGGACCATTTTTGATTCCTTTAATATTAATTGGTAATAAGATTGCTGATCCAATTAATGCTAAAGCAAAAAATACAATAAGGAAAATTGCAAAACCATAAGAAATAGTGCCTGCATTTCCAACAGCGATAAACACTAATTCCAAAGCTAGAATAATAATTGCTAAAACCATATTTTTCCTCCCTTATTTAAATAAAAGTCTTAGTTCTTTTTCTTCATCTAACGTGAGTTCTTTATACTCTCCAAGTCTAAGATCTGTAACAGTTAAGAAAGCAAAAGCTTTTCTATTCAAGTCTAATACATTATACCCAAATTTCTTAAACATTCTTTTAACTTGATGAAATTTACCTTGATGAAGAGTTAGTTCAGCATGCTTATCATTTATAATGACTAATTCTGCAGGAAGTGTTAGCTCACCATCCAGTTCAATTCCTTGTTTGAACGATTCCACTAATTTTGAATCTAGTTTCTTATCTACTTCGACTTCATAGACTTTATCAACGTGATATTTTGGGCTGATTAGTTTGTGTGCTAAATCGCCATCATTTGTTAATAACAAAGCTCCAGTTGTATCAACATCTAATCTTCCAACAGGATTTAGCTTTGCAAAAGCATATTCAGGAATTAAATCTGTTACTGGAGGATAAACATTATCAATTGCCGCAGAGACATAGCCTTTTGGTTTATTGAGCAAGACATAATAAAACTCTTTGTATTTAACTTCTAAATCATCAAAAAGAACAACGTCTTTGGTTTCGACAATGTTAAAGGAGTCACTTTTCACGACTTCACCATTAACTTTAACTCTTTTATCTTTGATAAAGCGTTTAACTTCAGATCTAGTTCCAACACCTGAGTTTGCTAAAAATTTATCTAATCTCATTTAACTTTAATGTCGATGCTCTTCTCAATGTCATCCATTTTAATTGTTACTTTTGCGTTACCAGCTTTATTTAAAGAATTGATATAAAGTGTTAATTGACCACCTAATAAGGTTTGTTGTTTTGGACCCACTAATTGGATTGGACCATCGGTTTCAACTTCCACAATTCTTTGAGAATACTGCATTAAAGACTTATGAGAATCGACATGTCTTAAAGTAATCTTTAATGTGTCATAAGTATCTTCATTTGCAAGTTCAGTTTTATTTGGAATAACTTCTAAATCGAATTCGTTTGATGGGCCAAGTTCTACTTCTTTAACTCTCTTACCGTCTTTAAACCCGACAAATTTGTATGTCTTAGCCATGCCACCCCAACTACCAACATACTTGTTCCAATAACCCACTAAATCAGTAAAGGTTACTTTGTATCTAAACATCATCCATCCTAAATAAATCTTTGTTGATAATGGAAGATGGTTAAATCCATGCATAGCAGCATATGAGAATGTTCTAGCAATTTTTGGATAACTCTTCTTTGGGAATTTTTCTTCTTTGAATGTTTCTCCAACTATGTCATCCAATAAAATTGGAGGGTGTTTCAAATATTTGAATTTGTCGTTCTTTGGTTCTAACCTCTTAACAAATTCATCATTCTTATAAACTTCTAAGTAATCACAGTTTGTAGCAATGTAAATATCATTAAAGATTGCCTCTGGAACATCTCCTGGTTTCATATTTGATAAAACTTCTAAAACTGGGTTCTTATCTTGTTGAGAAGCATAAATTGCCGCCGTGTATTTCTTGTTTCGATATAAATCTAAAACGCCGTGTGGGCAAATGTGGTCTCCACTACCGAAGTCTGTGTGGCTGTGGTAATCAACAAAGCACCAACCAATTGCGCCAGCTGTGTTTTCATATTTGAAATTATCATCAATTACTTTAGCGTGTCTTAAAGCAACCTCGACACGTTTTCCTTCATCACTGTTTGCCTTAACTGGATCCATATGACCCATGTATTCGGTAATTAGTAATGGATGATTTTGAGTCTTAATTGTTTTAGGTTTTGATAAACCAATATTTAGTGAATCACAAACGAAATCGTTGTATCCGTAAATATCTTCTAAAAGTTCACTATTTTTAAAGTTTCTAACACCAATTGTTTGACGATATTTATCCAAATTATGCGCGATTTCATTGGTTTTTTCGTATAATTCGTGATCATCAACTGACTCATCAATACGAACTCCGTGAGCGATTACACATGGATGGTTTCTTTCTTTAAGTACCATTCTTCGAGTGTTTTCAACGCACTCTTTTCTCCATGTTTCGCTTTGTCCAATGTGCTGCCAACCTGGAATTTCATTAACAACAAGCAAACCAAGTTCATCACATTTATTTAAGAAATGCTCGCTTTGAGAATAATGGCTTGTTCTGACGACATTAACCCCTAGCTCATTCTTAAGAATGAGAGCATCATCCTCTTGGAGTGATTTAGATGCTGCGTATCCCATGTATGGATAGCCTTGATGCCTGTTTAAACCAACTAATTTAACTTTCTTTCCATTTAAGAAGAAACCTTGGTTAGTGAATTTTGTTTCTCTAAATGCAAAGCGATTTTCGTACTCTTCTGTCTCGCCATTTAAAGTAACGATTGTACGAAGTTTATATAAAGTTGGATTGTCTAAATCCCACAATTTAAAGTCTTCAAGTTTATAAGAATTACCAGAAAAACGTGCTTTTTCCCGATTATTTTCATCAAATACTACGTTTTCTACGGTTATTTCGTCTTTTCCGTTTACATCATAAATAACATCAATGTTCCCGTTTAAGTCCCCATAAATATAGAAGTTATTTAAGTATGTTGGAAGATGTGATTCTAGCCAAACTTCTCTATAGATTCCTGAGAAGGTTAAGTAGTCAATTGCAAATCCAAATGGAGGGTAATCTTTATTTTCTCTAGAATCAATTATCATCACTAAACGGTTATTGGATTTCTTAATATACTTTGTAATATCAATATCTACTGGTAAATAGCCTGAATAGAATTGGCCCAGTTTCTCTCCGTTAAGATAAATGTCCGCGAGAAACATAAATCCCTCAAAATGGAGGACATAAACTCGGTTCTCGTTATAGTTATCTACGTCAAATAGCTTCTCGTAAGTGAAAATTCCCTGATAGCTTTTCTCAGAAAAGTAGTTATAAGGGATTTCTACGGGGTTATGAGGGATGTTTACCTCGCTTGCCTCTAATTTATCGAGCTTAGTTAAATACGCGTCTTTAAAGCCTTTTATAAAGGACCAAGAGAAGTTTAGAGATTGTTTCATATCATTCACCTACAGATAACATATCTATTTTACTATCGTTTTAAGCATCAAAAAAGAGGAACCGGAGTTCCCCTTTGTTTGTAAGTGTTAATTATTTAACAAATTCAACAATAACCTTTTGGGCATTGTCACCGAGACGGACGCCTGCTTTAATAGCGCGTGTATATCCACCATTTCTTTCCTTATATTGTGGGGCAAGTTCACTAAATAATTTAACGACTGCTTCACCGTTTTTAAGGACAGCGGCGGCTTGTCTACGGGCGTGTAAATCTCCGCGTTTACCAAGTGTAATCATGTGGTCTGCTAAAGATTTGAGTTCTTTAACCATACCAGATGTAACGGTAATTCTTTCGTGAATAACTAAGTCTGTCACTAAAGTGCGAAGTTTGTTTTCGTGTTTTTGTTTGGTATAACCAGCTTTAAATCTAACACCAGCTTTACCATGTACGTTTTTTCTACCTTGTGCTGCCATAATTATTCTCCTGGAGCGACTTCACGGAATGAGAGGCCATTTTCAGCAAGTTTTTCCTTAACTTCTTTAAGGGATTTCTTACCAAGGTTTCTAACCTTCATCATTTCTTCTTCAGTCTTTTGTGTAAGTTCTGCAACTGTTGAAATTGCGGCTCTCTTTAAGCAGTTATAGCTACGAACTGAGAGATCAAGTTCTTCAATTGGCATAACTTCAAATTTATTTTCTTCAACTTTTTCTTCTTCCTTGATCATATTGAGATCTTCAACTGTCTTTTCAAGGTCGACAAATGGAGTAAGGTTAGTTACTAACATTTGAGCGGCTAAAGCGACTGCTGCTTGTGGAAGAATTGAACCATTTGTCCAAACTTCAAGTGTGAGTTTATCAAATCTTGAATCGTGACCAACACGGGCTGGTTCTACTGCGTAGCTAGCACGTGTAACTGGTGAATAGTTGGAGTCGGTTACAATGTAACCTAATTGTTCAACTGCAATCTTTCCTTTGAGTTGTTTGTTGTTTTCTGCGGTCATATAACCACGGCTCTTACGTAAGTAAACAGTCATGTTAAGTGATCCACCTTCAACAACGTGAGCAATCTCAACGTCTGGATTGACGACTTTAACAAAAGCTGGAAGCTCTAAATCAGATGCTTTAACAACTTTTGGTCCTGTTACTGAAACAGTAATCTTCTTATCTTCTTTGGATTCATCATCGACGACGAAGATGATATCACGAAGATTAAGGATAATTGTGGTAACGTCTTCTTCAATACCTTTAAGGGCTGAGAATTCGTGTTGCGCGCCTTCAATGACGACACCACAAACTGCTGCGCCTGGAAGAGAAGAAAGAAGAATTCTTCTAAGTGAGTTACCAATTGTTAAACCATAACCTCTTTCGAGTGGTTCAATAACGAATTTTCCATAATTATCGGTTGCGTCGATTTGAGCAACTTTAAATTCGGAACGTTCAAATGGTTTTGCAAGATTTGCCATTATTAGTTATCCTCCTATCATTAGCCTCTTGGGCGTTTTGGTGGGCGGCATCCGTTGTGTGGTACTGGTGTTGAATCAGTAATTGATGTAACGGTTAAGCCAACGTTAGCTAAAGCACGGACTGCGCCTTCTCTACCGCTACCTGGACCTTTAACATCAACATCAACGGTACGAATACCTTGATCAAATGCAACTTTACCAGCTGCTTCACCGGCTAATTGAGCTGCAAAAGGTGTAGATTTTTTAGCACCTTTGAAGCCTAATGCACCAGCACTTGACCATGAGATGACATTACCTGCCTCGTCTGAAATAGTGACGATTGTGTTATTAAAGGTGCTATGAATGTGTGCGACACCCTTAGTAAATGAACGTTTAATTTTCTTTTTACGGGCTGTTGTTTTAGTTGCCATTGTTCATAACTCCTTTCATTAACCTTGTGATGCGACTTTCTTATTCGCAATTGTTTTACGTTTACCTTTACGGGTACGAGCGTTTGTACGTGTTCTTTGA
>JAEEGH010013355.1_pt1 | contig 18226 bp, 16 predicted proteins | sample 9134181 | NCBI WGS metagenome assembly JAEEGH01 (sample SAMN16246544, study PRJNA631951) | gut metagenome | biome: gut microbiome; feature: rumen; material: DP-attached | host: Bos | place: Iran: Karaj | collected 2018-10 | reverse complement strand
GCTACCACCTGGAACTTGGCGTGTGCAGCCGCTGCGAAAAGGTGCTCACGGAACCCGCAGCGGACTTTTTCCCGGAATCGGGCGCGCTCATTTGCAAGCAATGCCAGGGTGTACAGAGCGCACGTGCCCGCGCAGAGACATTGCAGGGGCTCTGGGAACTGAATTTAATGCAAAACAACCCCGAGCAGACGCTACAAAAACTCACGGGGCGCGTCTTTGTGGAGAATGCTTTGCTATCTTATCTGCGCAATCACATCGGATTCCTGAAAGAAATCCATTCCCTTTCATGGCTACAGGAGGTTCGTAAGTTATGCTCAGCCCAATCGACATAAAGAACAAGAAGACTAAAGGCGAAAAAGTTTCAATGATTACTGCCTACGACTACGCTTTTGCCCAGATGGCAGAGGCGGCAGGCGTGGACCAGATTTTGGTAGGCGACAGCCTTGCAAACACGATGCTTGGCTACAAGAGTACCCGCGAAATCGGCATGAACGAGATGCTGATTTTTGTGTCGGCGGTTTGCCGCGGCGCCCCCAATACCCACGTGGTGGCCGACATGCCCTACTTGAGCGACAAGGACCCGCAAACGGCATATGATAACGCTCGCCGCTTTATGGACGTGGGGGCTTCTTGCGTAAAGATCGAGGGCACCCCCGCGGGCGTGCACGAATACCTGCTGAGCCACGACATTCCTATTTGCGCTCACCTTGGACTTTTGCCGCAGACGGCCGAAAACTTTAAGCAGAAGGGCCGCACCGAAGAAGAGGCGGCAGCGATCATCAAGGCTGCCAAGTATGTAGATGACCTGGGTTGTTTCGAGATGGTGCTGGAGCACATTCCCGAAGAGCTCGGCACCAAGATTACCGGCATGGTGAACGCGGTGACGATCGGTATTGGCGGCGGAAAGTTCACGGACGGCCAAGTGCTCGTGATGCACGACGCCTTGGGCATGCACCCGCGCAAGCTGCCTCCGTTCGCAACGAAGTTCGTCGACATGTATAGTCTTGGTGTCGAAGGATTCAAGAAGTATATAGATAGTGTGCAAAGCTCAGGAAAGTAATTTCGCAAGAAAAACTTAGGTGCAAAATTGATGGTTCGAAGTTCGTATCTGATTGATATTCTTTAAGTTACGAACTCAACCAGCGTTTTGCAGCCCCTTTACGAGCCCTTTATTTACGCGGTTCCCGGCGATGTCGGGAACTTTTTTGTTTGAGTGTATTTTGGTTGACAAAAACTATTTTGACGTGTTACAAACAAACTAACAAAACGTTTTAAAAGTGAATTGCATCACTTGCATAATCTTTTTTTTGTAAAAAAACAACTTTTTTTTAATTTTTTTTGAAAAAGGTGTTGATTATTTGTGAAAATAAGTTATTTTATACACAGCTAATTCACAACATAACCATAAGGAAGAAAAAAATGGCTACTACAAAGACTGCAAAGAAGCCGGCTGCTAAGAAGCCCGCTGCTAAGAAACCCGCTGCCGCTAAGAAGCCCGCCGCTGCTAAGAAGCCCGCCGCTGCTAAGAAGCCCGCTGCTGCTAAGAAGCCCGCCGCTGCTAAGAAGCCCGCTGCTGCAAAGAAGCCCGCTGCTAAGAAGCCCGCCGCCAAGAAGCCGGCCGCCGCTAAGAAGCCCGCTGCTGCAAAGAAGCCGGCTGCTGCTAAGAAGCCCGCCGCCAAGAAGCCGGCCGCTGCTAAGAAGCCCGCTGCTGCAAAGAAGCCGGCCGCTAAGAAGCCCGCTGCTAAGAAGGCTGCAAAGAAGTAATCAACATAATTCTCCTTTGTTGGCGAGCCTCGGATTACTCCGAGGCTCGTTTTCTATTTTTGGGTTATGATTTCTGAAAAAGACCTTGCCGAATTGGAAAAAATCCCCTATGAACAGCGCATCGAGCGCGTGGAAAAACTTTTAGAAGGCAAAACGGAACCCCGCGCCTTTGAGCTGGGATTGCTGTTGGCCTTGAAAATGGGGCAAGAACTCCGCGAAGGTAAAGAACTGGGTAGCGAATCCGGCGATTTGGTCGCCAGCTGGAACGGCAAGCACCCGAATTCTATTATAGAAGAAGCGATTGCATTTGCAAAGGAGTTCTTGATGAACCCGGCGAAAATCGCAGAGAAAATTAAGAGCGGTATGCTGAAAGCCAAAGACGAAGCGGTCACTGGCTCCGATGAGGCATCACCCACGTGTCATCCTGAGCGAAGCGATAGCGAAGTCGAAGGATCTAGCGAGGCTTCCAATGGATAACAAACTGGTTGCCACAGTCGACATCGGGAGCCACAGCTGCATTCTCTTGATTGCGGCGTTTGAGGAGGGGGTGCTAGTTCCCAAGCTCCAGAAAGTCGAAGTCTGCCGACTGGGCGAAGACATTTACGAACACGGCGCCATCACCGAAAAGCGAATCAAGGAACTGGAAGCCATCATGACGAAGTTCCGCATGGATTTGCACGCCTTGGGTGCAAACCTCAAAGCCGCCGTGATGACCGAAGCCATGCGCAACGCTGAGAACCCGGACGAAGTCATTGCCGCAGTCGAAAAAGCCTTATGGATCAAGCCGCGAATTATCAGTGGCGAAGAAGAAGGCAAGCTCACCTACCGCTCGGTCAAGGAATGGCACGGCGAAGGCCTCGTCACGATTGACATCGGTGGCGGTTCGACCGAACTCAGCAATGGGGACAATACGTTCTCGATTCCGGTGGGCGCCCTCAAGATGTTCAAGGCCATGGGCCCGATTCCTGGCCCGGAATACAAGAAGTTCGTGAAGGAAACCTTCAAGGAAGTCAGCTTCAAGGGCATGACCAAGAAGCCGGTTTACCTGATTGGCGGCACGGGCACTGCCCTCGCCATGGTCTACCTGAACAAGCAACAGTTCGACTATAAGGCCATCGAAGGTTTGGAACTTTCGATCAGCGACTTGGACGCTGTCACTACGCGTATTTCCAACTTGTCCAAGGAACTCCGCGCCATGCTCCCGGGCCTGGAAAACGGCCGACACGAAGTCATTATTTGCGGGCTTTTCTGGCTCAAGTCGCTCTTGGAGAAGCTCCGCGTCGAAACATTTAAAATAAGTACAGCCGGTTTAAGATTCGGGTTGCTTTATGAGAATCAATAAATTCATCTCTCTCTGTGGAATTGCGAGCCGTCGCGCCGCCGACACCTTGATTGAAGAAGGCCGCGTGCAGGTGAATGGCGAAGTCATTAAGGACCTCGGCCACCAGGTTGACGAAAACGCCGACGAAATCCTAGTCGACGGCAAGCCCGCCAAGCTCCCCCGCAAGACGACGACCATCATGTTCCACAAGCCGGCCGGCTGCGTTTGCACCAAGACCGACCCGCAGGGCCGCCGCACCGTGTACGATTACTTGCCGCCAGCATACCAAAGCTTAAAGTATGTGGGCCGTCTCGACTTGCAGAGCCGCGGACTGTTGCTGTTTACCGACGACGGCGAACTGCTGCATAGGCTCACGCACCCGAGTTATGAAATTCCGCGCAGCTACTACGTATGGACAGACCGCCCGCTGAGCGAGCACGCCGCGCAAAAGCTGGTAGACGGCGTCGACATTCGCGAAGAAGGCGCCGAGCAAGAAGAAATCGCATTCGCCACCGACATCTATTTAGAGAAAGGATTCGCCGAACTCGTGCTAATCGAAGGCAAGAACCGCGAAATCCGCCGCATGATGCGCGCCGTGGGCTACGAGATCCGCGACCTCAAGCGCGTGAGCTACTGCAAGCTGACCTTGGGCGACTTGCCCGCCGGCGAATTCCGCGAACTCACCGCCGACGAGCTCAACAAAATCCGCCAGGCGGTACACGTTTAGATCCTTCGACAAGCTCAGGATGACACTCTAGCTATGAATAGCAGAACTCTTTACATCGGGGATGTGCATGGTTGCGCCGACGAACTGGAGCGCATTGTAGACGCATTCGGTTTTGTACGCGGCAAAGACACGCTGTACCAGACCGGCGACATCATCAACAAAGGCCCCGACATGTTGCGGGCGTTGAAATTCGTCAAGGACAACGGAATCCTTACGGTGCGCGGGAACCACGAAGAGCACTTGATTCGCGCATTGGAACTGCCCGAAAACGGCTGGACTGAAAAGCAGCGAGCCCGCTTCGCGAAGCTCCCCATGGAAATTTGGCACGCAATCGCAGCCGAAGTAAGCACTTGGCCCCTATGGCGAGACACCCCACATGCACTGCTAGTTCACGCCGGTTTGGAACCGGGAAAGGTCAGACTAGAGGACATGGATCCCGAAGTTATTTTATCCGTAAGATACTGGAACGACAGGCCTTGGTTTGAACAAATTAACTGGAACAAAACTATCGTATTCGGACATTGGGCCAAGATGGGGTTCGTGAATCTGCCCGGGTTTATTGGGCTTGACGCCGGTTGCGTTTACGGCAAAAAGCTTATGGCCTGGTGCCCCGAAGAAGATAAATTCTACGAAGTACCCGCCGCCAGGGAATACTCTCCGGTAAAAGATAAAGCAAAAACCGCTATTGACGCCCCCTGCATTGTACCGGGAGATCAGTTACCTGAATCCAAGCAACCGAAATCTTTCGAAGACATCAAGGCAAAAATTGCAAACGGCGATATCGCGATTGCCGACGACAGCGAACATGCGAAAGAAATTCGCAAAGCGTCGCCCAGTGTTGCGGCCGAATGGGCTGGCTACGTTTAAAAATCACAATTCTTAACGCAGCGGTTCTGATCAAATTCCGCTTCGAGAACCATGACGCCTTTTTTGTAACGGCGGTATGGTCCCTGACGCAATCCGCGTTCCAGCACCATTTCTTCTTTAAGGCCGCCGAGTTCATCGAAGATTTTTGCAGTACCATGTAACTGCCCGCGCATGTACGGCAACTTGCGGCGGAGTCTGCCCTGTTCGTCCCATTCTTCGGTCATGCCGTCGAGCACACCGGAACGATAGACTTCTTTACTTTTCTTTTTTCCGTTCTCAAAGTAAATTGTAGAGATTCCCTCTTCGATTCCGTTCTTATAGCCTATGGTCTGCCAGACTTTTCCGTTTTCGAAATAGCTCTTGAACACGCCGTCAAGCTTACCGTTTTTATAAGGAGCCTCGACTGCGATTTTGCCATTGGGGTGATAACTGTAGGCGATTCCTTCACGAATGTTCGTCCCTTTTTGGACTGCGTAAAGGCGTGAAAGCGTACCTTCGGCGTAAAATTCTTTTATCGTATCAAGCGCTACCGCTGGCGAATTCTGCGCCAGCGCAATCGAGCAGAGCCCACATAGAGAAATACACAACGAAAATAACGTTTTCATCGGTTACAAATGTAGCTTTATCACCGATAATTATGTATTTTGCCATTGCTTATGCGCATTACTTTTTTAAATCCCCCGTTTCATCCGATGTTCAGTCGCGAGTCCCGCAGTCCGTGCGTGACCAAGTCTTCTACTCTTTATTGGCCCATGTTTTTAAGTTATGCCGCCGGCACTGTCGAAGCTGACGGTAACGAGATTCAGCTCATCGATAGCCCGGCCATGGAACTGGACCTTACGCAGACTTTGGATGGCATCAAGAAGTTTGACCCCGAACTCGTGGTTTGCAGCACGAGTACGCCAAGTATTTTGAACGACCTGAAGGTGGTGCACGCCATTAAGGAAGCTCTGCCGAAAACCAAGATCGCTATCATGGGTACGCACGCTACCGCCGAACCGCTGGAATCCATGGAAATGGAACCGAGCCTCGACTTCGTGATTATCGGCGAAGCGGACTACACTGCAAGGAACCTCGCCCGCTACCTGCGCGGCGATATCAAGGAAATTTCTAGTATCGCTGGCCTCGCCTTCCGCAAGGCCGATGGCACTGTCGACTTCCAGCCGGAAGGACCGAAGATTGAAAACCTGGACGAAATCCCCTGGGTTTCCAAAGTTTACCGCAAGTACCTGTACAGCTGCTACAAGAAGTATTTCTACGGCGCCAATCTGAACCCGCTGATTGTGATCCTGTCGGGCCGTGGCTGCCCGAACCGCTGCAGCTACTGCGTGATTCCGCAGACGCTGAACGGCCACAAGTTCCGTCGTCGCTCCCCGAAGGATGTGGTGGACGAACTGCAGTACATCAAGGACAACTTTGACGACCTAGGCGAAGTCTTCTTTGAAGACGACACATTTACCGCAAGCCACGAACACGTCCGCGAAATCTGCAACCTGATTCTGGAACGCGGCCTCAAGATTACCTGGAGCTGCAACGCCCGCGCCGATGTTCCGCTCGACTTGCTCAAGCTCATGAAGAAGGCCGGCGGTCGCGAAATGTGCGTGGGCTTCGAAAGCGCATCTCCGGTGGTTCTCGAGAACATCCACAAGGGTGTGAAAAACACCGACAAGGCAATCGAGTTCACCAAGAACGCCCGCAAGGCAGGACTTTTGGTGCACGGCTGCTTCATGGTCGGTAACCCAGGCGACACGCCGGAAACGCTCCGCATGACGCTGAACTACGCCAAGAAGTTGAACCCGAATACGGCTCAGTTCTACCCCATCATGGCATACCCCGGTACCGAAGCTTACAAGGAAGCTCTCGCAAGCGGCGCCCTGCAGACAAAGGATTACAACCAATGGCTGGACAAGGACGGTTTCCACCGCACCACAATCCAGCGCGGCGAACTCACCAGCCAGGCACTCGTGGACTTCTGCGACAAGGCCCGCCGTGAATTCTACCTGCGTCCGAGCTACATTCTGCGTCAGGGCATCATGGCGATTAAGAACCCGCGCGAACGCTACCGCGTGATGCGTGGATTCGGCACACTCGTGAAGCACCTGTTCCGCAAACATGGTCAGCTCGCTCCTGTCGCCCGCCAAGCCCCGACTAATAAGGCGTAGGGGAAAACCTTAGTTTTTCCCCTAGACTTTTTCTTTTTAAAAAGTAAAAACCGCGACTCACAAGTCGCGGTTTTTGTCGTTACTTTATATTCAGCCTACTTTACGTTCACACGGCGCATGGCAATGCCAATCCTTACCACATAAGAGCCGGAACCCAGTGCAGGGACAACGGTTTCCGCAGAAGTGATTTTGCCGCGCTGCACGACACGGCCCTGCAGGTCCATGACGGCATAAGTCTTCTGCAATGCAGTAACCGGTTCGTCCATTACAATCTTAAACTGGAAGGGACCAACCATCTTGACGCGGAAAGACGGTTCTGCGAATTCTTCGTCACCTTCTTGAGACTTTTCCTCACTGTTATTGGAGCTACCTTCCTTAATCACGGGCACCCACGGCGAAGGCAAGCGAATCGTCTCGTTATAGGCCGTCGGCGAATTCCAATGATAATCGGCATCCGCCTTGGCGCGCAAAGTATCCTTAGAACTCAGCTTAACCTGGTCTGTCCAGTATACCTTATCCAGATCGGCCATCAAGCGCACATAATCGCCCACTTGCGGAGAAAGCTTTTTGTTGTCGTAAACAAAGCGGACTTTGCCCAAGGCGCCATCGGTCGTAATGGACGGATCCAGTTCAGATTCCACCTTTGTAGAGACATAGCGATCCGCCTCGGACTTGATGCTAGTTGCAGAATTCAGATAAAAACCCAAGGATACTCGCTTCTTGGATTCCGTATTCAACACAACCGGTTCAGAAAGCGTCAATACTAAGCTATCGCGACCTGTAGGTTCACCCTTTGCATTTTTCATGGTAAAGAGCTCGGCTCGCAACGGCACGGGAGCAATTCGGTCCGTCAGAGCGCCTACAAAGCTCTGCTTTACCAATTTGCCCCTATCTTGGAATTCGGAATAGGCATAAACCTTGCCCACGCCGGCAGTCTTCGCTTCTTTAGAAAGTGCGACTCCGCCCACGGTAACAACATTGGAACAATAGCCTTCCTTCTTCGATGAGCAGTCAATATTATCGCTATCCAACGAGATCAAAGCGTTACAATAAACTTGGGTGTCCTTGGGAGAGGTTGAGAAACCTTCTTCGTAGGGGTTATGGGTTTCTGCAGAGACAGAATCCCACAGCACACAGACCTTACTCGGCAAGGAATCCTTGTGAAGGGCACGGTTGAAGTAGATTGCCACAGAATCTGCAATACCATCCAAATACTCGTAATTCATGCTAAAGTACGGTTCCGGAATCTTGTATTTCTGGACAGGCGTAGCTCCATGCACGTCAAACACATCGGCCATAACCGGGTAAGGTACCGGAGACTGGCGGAAATAAATGGGCGAATAGGTCGTTCCCACAGCATCGTTGTATTCCACAGCAATTGTTGCCGGATTATCGAATTCGGGATCAGTGTCGTAACGATACGCCTTGAGCGAACGCACAGAAACCGTCGCAACGCCGTTTACAAAGGCAACGGTATCAGAAACGAACTCAATTTTCGGAGAAGTCTCTATACCCTTGTGAATCTTGATTCCATCGCATTCCTGCTGACAGAAATAATACTTACCGTTCACATCGGGCTTAAGAATCGCCACATACAAATCATAAACAGAGCCAACCCAACGTTCTTCGTAAGTGCCATCGGCATCGGGTTGTTGTCCCTTTTCTTGAACAGCTGTCGTCGGATCAGAAGTAGACACGAATGCCAACTTCGGCAAGTAATAGCTGATCGACATGACCGTCTTGCCACCAGACACCTTAATGTCAAATGATTCGATGGGCTTGGTCAAATTGCTCATAGAAACAGTCGCATAGACCGTATCGATACCAGACGTTCCTACTATACGCTTCTGCCCCGAAGTCAGGGGAACAAGCTTACCATCGGCATCCTTGTAGAACACTTCCATTACATCGCTGTACGAAAGCGTATACATAATTCCCGATGCTTCTTGCGGGAACACTTCTAACGGTTCTCCGTCATTAAGAGGTTCATCGACACTGGAAATATAGACCGGAACAAGGTCACCTCCCAAGGCAGACGTTTGAATCAAGATATTTCCGTCCGGCACTACTTCATCGTTGGCATCCTTGGTAACGGCGTTACGATAGACCACATCTACATTGCCACCTGCGGCACGGAAAGTAGCCACCTTCGCAGACTTGCCATTGATATTCATAAATAACGTATAACGGCCAGGATTCAAGCAAACCTTAGATTTGTCAATCTTAGGTGAAGTAATATTCGTCAGGTCGATACCGCACTTGTACACACCCGGAGTAGAAATATTGGCAAAGCCTTCTTCAGGTTCGGAATCAATTGTGTTCCCATGCACCAAGGTGTAAGACACAGGAATACCGACATTGACAATATTCTCATCACAAACGGTATCCACTTCTGCAATGGCACTCATAGCGGCAGCGCAAGAGCCATCATTCGCTTGAGTATAGCAAACATGGAAATCTTCTTCGCCATTGGCTTTTTTCGTCTTCTTGATGTCGATTCCCACCTTCTGCTGAATATACATGTTCGTCTTGATACGAACGTTACTCATTGTGGTACGACGGTCACAGAAGAAAATATCGATATCGTATTTGTTACCATACACCAATGATCCACTTAGGCCTTCGAACCTGTCAAGATCCACGTATCCAGGGGCCGCCAAATGGGTACCGCCAATATCAACCGCCAATTTATTATCGATAAACACCCAGATATCATCGTCGCCACGGAAGCTAAAGCGCAGTCCCGGCTTGTGAGTAAACTTTGCATGGGATTCAAAGCAGAAATGCTGGTTGCGACCTTTTTCGGAATACCAGCGAGGATTTGCCGAGATACTAGTCGAACTTGTATACGTTTCTGTACCTTGTTCAAAATAAGGCCAACCGGTAGGTGCATTATAATATGCGCTCCAGCCAAACATACCTTGAAGCCCCGGATACCAATCTTCAAAAGCGGCCTCAGTATATTCACCATCAGCGAACAAACCAGTGCAATCATGGCCGCCGTCCCAACCAGGTCCATTACAAGCAATATCAAGTACAGGGGCTCCTTCTATAGGATCGTTTTCTCGCAATAAAGGAGCATAAAAAGTCGGGCCTTCAGCCAGACGTTTGGCACGTGCCTGACTCACAGGTGTTTGAGTCGGATCTGCAGCCAAGATAGTCGCATCCTTCGAAAGTTCCACCGGATAAAAGCCGCCTTGTACAGCCGCTCCGGGACTTGTATAATAGTCCGAATCAAATTCCCACTTACCGTCTTGAGAACGCCAGAACGGCATATCAAAACAACTCTTTTCATTCACCCCTTCGGTATAATTGAACAACTGGTTAAAGAACTTTTCATTTATAAAGCACTTTTCACCAGCCTTAGCCAGTTTCGGTTTTTTCGTTGTGGGATCCAAGGTAGATTCCACAATTCCTGGCGTTACACCTATGCAGGCATTAACAGCATTCAGCGCTGTTGTAAGAGGAACACCTTGAGCGCCCTGCTGACAGCCCTCGCCACCAGCAGAATAACAAGAGAACGACGGATGCAACAGGGCATCGGTATCATAAATGATTGCCGCTAGCGAATAAGAGCAAGTCCCTTCGATACCATCAATTTCAGCCGCACTGAAATAAAAGCCATCTTCATTTGTTTTTTGATCTTCGTCTGGAACAAAGAACAATGAATCTACACCCATCCCGAAAAACAATCCCATCGGAATCGGGGTTGCAACATCAGAATCTTCCCAATTGCCGCGCAAACCAATCAGATCTTCATGAATTCCCGTAACAGGATCAATGGCGGCTCCATCACGATAAAGCACCACATTATCCGAGATTTCCTCGTTCCAGAATATATAGGAATACCAACCGCACATATCCGCCACAGCAGTCAGGGGTTTTCCCGTCTTGCCCCCATCAAAACTTAGCATAGGAAGATCCGCCATCCATTCTTCCATATCTGGCGGAATCATCACAAAGAAATACTTGGCATCAGGAGGATTTGCAGAAATAACGGTTTTACCAGGCTGTTTAGGATCTTCTATCACATAAACACTTTCCCCTGCCCCAGGACAAGGAATATCAGCATCATTCGTAGGCCAATTTGAATCAAACGAGCCCATTTGGGGTTCTACGCCAAAGCCCTTTGTAGTAACAATCAAACTTCCTGTCGAACTCGCTTGATTTCCAATAGCAAAGAACAGTCTACCTTGTACTCCTAAGTTTGTCAAATCATATTCATAATATCCATTGGCCGCTAGAGTCATCTTTTGGAGCTTATTTACATTAAAGCCACCAATATAAGCACCAGTCCAGTCACTGGGAGCTTTAAAATATACTGTTCCCCTACACACATCATACTGAGCAAACGCGTTCTGCAAGCCGACAAGGGCAAAAAGCAACGTAATAAGAATCTTCTTCATTTTTCAAACTCCTTTAAATAAACCAGAAAGCAATGTTGAACTGCCACTGCCATGTTTTGGGAGAATCATCGGCATCGCTAAGGGCCGTAATGCCATAAACAAAACGAAGTCCAATATCAAGCATCGTTTTTCCGATGGGTCGCATTCCACCGATTCCGTACACCGTTGCAAATTCGAATACGTCAAAGCAATCGTGTTCCCTAAATTCTTCGGTACCGTAAATATCAGTCACCGAGAACTTGGTCTTTGAATACAGATTAAAGGACATCATGGGACCCGCCTCAAGGTAAACCCTGGAGGGGAACATAAAGCGCAAGGCCAGAGGCACATCGATATTCATCTGGCGCACATAATACTTCATCTTGATATCGGATTTTTCGGGCTGACGGGTTTCGTCATCCCAATACAGTCTTACCGAAACATCGGATTCGCCGTCACCGCGCCTCGATGCAAGGGCCAAATCGGCACGAACGCCAAAATAGGAGTTAATCAGGAACAAGCCACTCAAGCCCACATTGGCACCTATGCCCCAATAGTTGGCCATGACATCGTCCGCGCCCTTGACTTTCAACTGGTAACCTTCGCCCGATTCAATATTGTCGAAACCGAACTTGGTGCCATGAAAATCGTTGTAGGTCCCAGCAACAATGAGACCAGCCCAGAAGCGTTTCATCCCGGGGTCAGAAGAAGTCTTGGCGGGGGCGGCAGGAGCTGCGGCAACCTCTTTAGCGGCGGGAGCGGGCTTCTCGACGGGTTTTGCAACCGGTTGAGGAGCCGGCTGCGGGGCAGGAGCCGGTTCAGCTTGCTGTACGGGAGCTGGAGTAGGCGCAGGCTGCGGCGCTGGTGCCGGTTCAGCTTGCTGTACGGGAGCTGGAGTAGGCGCAGGCTGCGGCGCTGGTGCCGGTTCTGCCTGCTGCACGGGAGCCGGAGCAGGCGCAGGCTGCGGCGCTGGAGCCGGTTCGGCCTGCTGTACGGGAGCCGGAGCAGGCGCAGGCTGCGGCGCTGGAGCCGGTTTTGCCTGTTGTACGGGAGCCGGAGCGGGCTTGGGTTGAGGAGCTGGCTTCGGAGCGGGAGCCGGCTTGGGCTGTTCAACCACCTTGGGCTTACTAACGACAGCATCTCCCCAAAGATCGTCCTGGGCAAATGCAGAGAAAGCGAGCAACAACGTGCCCGCACAAATTATATTACGAATCGTTTTCATATTTTCCTATTAGTACAATTTCTTCATGTCAGTGAGTTCGCCAGCCTTTTCATGGAAAAGAACCAACGAGCCACCTTGCAACTTTTTGAAAACCGCAGTCAGCTTTGCAACAACGGGAGCCTCTTCGAAACCAATTTCGTTGTAGGCGGTTTCACCAATCACAATACCCACGTTCATCAGGTCCGGAGACTTACGACGCAGGTAATTCAAAAGGTCTTCATCGTTATTCAGAATATCCGTTGCGGTCGGCTTTTCAAGTTCAGCCGGGTCACGGGTACTGACCAAAAGCGGATACATCTCGTCAGCAATAGCCTGCTTAGAATTGAGGTAGAAAGTATTGCCCACAAAGAGGCTGATGGAGTCATTCAAAACCTGGCGCACTTCGATGATTACATCGCTCTGCGAAGATGTTTCCTGGATTTCGAGTTTAGACGGACCGCAAGCCATAAGAGCCAGCGAAACGACAGACAGGACTGCTAGGGCAAGTTTTTTCATATTTTCACCTCTTTATTATATAGCAAAGATATATTTTTTTTAAGAAATAGTGAAAATATTTGTCTACAAAGAGGGCTTTTAGCGGTTTTTCAATATAACCAAGGCCCGTTCAATGAGCTCGGGTTTCAAGTCAAAAATGCGGCTCAAAGTTTCAACGCGAGACGACTCCTCGATTTTTTCGATGCGGGAACCATTGGCGTCGCGGGTCACAAGGTTGCCCTTCTGGTAATAATACTGCACGCCCCTTTCTCGATCCAAACGGTTCAGCACCGGATAAGTCATCATTTCCCGGTAAAAACTTTCATTCCAGTGCTGCTTGAATTCATCCACAGACACTCCCTCTACAGGGTATTCGAATCGAAGTTTCATGGGAGCGCCCGCACCGCCAGTCCAAAGTTCCATAGAATCTGCAGTCGGACGCACAAGCTTGACACAATTAGGCACTAACGGAAAAAACGCAGAGCCCGTTCCCTGCGGCTGCGGCAAGGGTATCGGAAGCGGATCAAAAATCAGGTAACCGGGATCGAAGAGGTATTCAGTAGACGAGAGAAAATCAGAATTAGAAGCCAATGTCATCCTGAGCGAAGAACCGGCAGGTTCGAAGTCGAAGGATCCATCAGGATCGGGCAATATTAATGCGCAGTGAATGTTGCGTTCCTTGCGCTTATGGCCCATGACAAGACGCGGGTTCAATCCCATGTCCCTAAAAACCTGATACAAGTGCCAGGTCATGCTAAAGCATGTACCGCCACCCATCCAGGCGTCCACATCATTCTGGAAACTGTCATCCAGTTTCTGCGCAGCAGAAGAACTCCCTGTCGACTCTAGACGGATAATTTTCGTCAGATTCTCGTAGGTGACTTTGGACAGTCTGTCGCAAATGTCCTGGATTTTTTTCCATTGTTCAGGGAGCATGGAACAAATTTAAAAAAGCATCGAGATGCCGTCGACACCGAGAACGGTAAGGCACGCTACAACGGCAACGCCTACGAGACCTTGACCAAGTAACGACGCAATCACCGCAGCAATCAGGGCGCAAGCACCCGAAAGCACACTATCCGTTGAATACAGAATGGCAGGAACCGTCATGGCCGCGAGCACGGTGTAAGGCACATATGCCAAGAAGGAGCGCCAGAAACGGCTCTTGATTTTACCCTTCAGCAAGACAAAGGGAACCGCGCGCAACAGGTAAGTCACGCCTGCCATAACCAGCAGGAACAAGAAGTAATCTCTTATGTGCATGCATCCTCCTGCGATTCTTCGTCGTCTTTAATCGGGAACAGTGCAGCACCGATAATCGAGGCCACCAAAGCGCAAATGATGATTGCAAAGCCAACCGTCACGCCACTGAGCGCCGGTACAAACTTGAACGCAAGGCTGCAGGCAATCGCAATCAAAACAGCGATAAACGTGGGGCGGTGCACCTTCATTTGCGGAACAACGATAGCGATAAACATGCCATAGAGGGCAACGCCCAAGGCATTCGTCACGACAGCAGGCAAAATTTCACCACAAATCGCCCCACACAAGGTACCCGAAGACCAACCTATATAAGGCAATGCCATGAGGCCTGCAAAATACCGGGCAGTCACCGGTTCCCTCTGACTAACCGCAAGGGCATAGATTTCATCGGTAATTCCCGTTGCCAAAAGCAAGCGCTTGAAAGTGCCAAAAGTCGGCGCCACCTTCTGCGACAAAGAAATCGCCATAAGGCTATAACGCAAATTGATAAAGAAGGTGGCTATCGCCATTTCAATAAAAGTACCTGCAGCATCGGACATAATCTGCAAACCAGCAAACTGCCCCGCCGAGGTCAAGTTCGTCATCGAAATAAAGGTGACCAGCGGCCAACTAATCAACTTGGACCCGGCAATACCGAAGGAAAACGACACCGCAAAGTAGCCGAGTCCTATAGGAAAGCCATCTCTTACACCATCCGAAAATCTCATGGGCCCAAAATATAGAAAAAAACATCAGAAACGTATGCAGATATGCAAATCTATGCAAAAGAAAAGCCCCCGCCATTCGGCAGGGGCTTTATCACCTACAAATCCATTTACTTAATCGAAATCCGGCGAGTCAGGCTGTCGGAGCCCGTACTCACGCGTACAATGTAGTTGCCCTGGCGGAGCATGTCGAGGTTCACGGCACCCTTCACCTGCTTGAAGCTTGCCACCGGACGGCCCTGCATATCGAACACATTGACGTTAGCCCATTCGACACCGCCGACATTCAACATGCGGCCTGCAACAGAAAGCTTCAGAGAGCCCATATTCTGAGCAACGATACCCGTTGTTCCGATAGAGCTAGAGGTCGGTTCCGCAGAACTGCTAGAGGCTACAGAGGAGCTACTTTCGGCAGCAATTACCGTCAGATTCAGCTTGTATTCCTGAGTGTTGATGGTGAAGGTTTCGGTGTAAGTTCCTGCAGCAAATTCCTTCGGAACAGTTCCCGAAACAACCAAGCCCAGGTTATTCGATTCGATATCCAAGAAGTACAGATTCCAAGTACGAGTGTAATCCTTGGCGTTCTTGAATGTAATGGCTTCAAGCTTACCGTTCTGAGCAACGGCCTGTTCCAAATCGCCGCTGACAACGACAGCGTGAGCCGCAGAAGAACTGCTTACTACGCTAGACGAAGACACCGCCGAACTGGAGGAAGCAACGGAGCTAGACGAGGGAACAACAGAACTGGAGGAACGAGCAATCGAGCTAGAAGAAGGTACCGCAGAACTGCTAGAGGCAACAGAGCTGGAGGATCGCGTCATGGAACTAGAAGACGCAACAGAGCTCGAAGAGCGAACCACAGAACTGCTAGAAGCCACAACGGAACTAGACGAGCGGGCTACAGAGCTGGAGGAACGTGCTGCGGAACTGGAAGAACGTACAGAAGAGCTAGAAGACGTCGGAAGCGCAATTGCCATTCCCACACAACGCACATCATCAATATACAAGTAATCGAGAGTCGGCTGATCGCCCTTGACTTCCCACGTAAGCTTGTTGATACGCTTTTGAGAAAGATCCACCGGTTCGGGCCACGCTTCCTGCGTGAGCATATTCCAAGGAATCGTCACCGTTGTCCAGGTACTCGATGCAGACTTACGAATCTGATGGTAGCCGTAATCCATGACCTCCATATCTTCGGCCTTGAAATTATGGGTGGCCCCCTTGTACTTGTAAGTAATCTGCTTACAGGCCGACAGGTCGTAGGCGGTCTGCTTGGCATTCAGAGAAAGGCCCAAGGCAACATAGGGATCGTACTCGTTGCCGCCCTGCGAAAGCTTGACTCCGGTGACCCCGGCCACGTACTTGGTGGAGTTTCCTGCCTTGGAGCCGGCAATAACGACATTGTAGCCGCCGCGAGCTCCTTCGCCGTTTGTAATCGTGGAAGCACCCATGTCACCGTCATCGGTATAAGCGTACCATTCGCCACCGGTAAAGGTATAGTTATCACCATCTTCCAAATCGTCGATGTAGTCGGTATAACCCGCCGGAAGAGAACTAGAAGAACTTGCAATGGAGCTGCTAGAAACCGGCACGGAACCATCGCAGGCCGTATAGGATTTAGGGAGCGAAGCAAACACATTGGAATTTACCCACCGACCACTCGTAGAATAGGACGGATTGTCCGCACTGCCGGTATAATAAGAAGCATCTTCGTCTTTGTTAGACACAGACCAGTTCGCACCGGAAAGCTTATGCGATTTCATCCAGTTGTACCAGATGGTGCTATTGGAGGCATCGAAGCTGCCGTTGCCCGAAGAGTGGACCGTCCCCCATTCAGTAACGAATACCGAAAGGCCGCTGTTCATTGCCGAAACCGCATTGGCCCCTTCCCGGTTGGTTTCATGGGAACCCGCATAATAGTGGAATGTGTAAGCAGTATTATTCTCGGAATCTGTAACGGGATTACTCGCCGCTTCGTTGGGATACTGGTCCCAGCTGCGGTTACCCACCACAATCAGGTTATCTGAATACTGACGGATTACCTTCACCACTTCGTCGGCGTAAGTCTTGATAGAACCCCAGGACTGGTTTTCTAAAGGTTCATTGAAAATTTCAAAGATAACGTTGTCGTAGCCACCCCACTCCCGTGCCATGGTAGTAAAGAACGCCTTTGCATTATTCACGTTGTCTGCGGCATTGTGGCTATGGTAGTCGATAATTACGTAGATGTCGTTATCGATAGCAGCCTGCACCACAATATCCATCAGACCTTTATAATATTTTTCATTGGAAAAATAGTTGCCAGCGCCCCAGTTTCCATCCACACCCATCGGGGCACGAATCAGCTGGATATTCTGTTCACGGACAAGTTTGTCCACATGTTCGGCAGTCCAGAAAGGAGCACCCACATCGCTTGAAATACTCCAGAAAAGGCTCATGCCCTGCACAGCCACTTCGGCACCATCGGTAACACCCTTGCAGGCTCCATAAATTTGGCCCTTGCCACTGGAATTTTTACCAGCCAGCAATTCACCGTAAGCACTTACCGGGCCCACGCGACCAAAAGAAAGGGAAACAAGGCCCATGGCGAGCACGCCCAAGCCCAACATCTTTGCGCTAAAATTGATTGCCATACATCCTCTTTTTACCAATTTTTCGCTGACAAATTTAGATTAATGGACCCCTTTTTTCACGTGATTTCAAGCACATAATAAATTGATAATGTTTACGCATGTACACTAACTGTAGCCTATGCGGAACAACGAGTTCCACAAAAAAAAGAACCCCTGCATATTGCAGGGGAACCAAACGCGTTTGCGACGGAAAACGAATTAGTTTTCGTTGTTGTGCATTTCCATCTGTTCGCGGTCCATCGTGTGCTGCAAGTATTCCTTGAAGTCACGGTCGATGTTCACACCGTCGAGGTCGAGATCATCGTTTTCCAACACGAACACGGCGCTCGGGTTATCGAGCCAGCCGACCACGTCCACCTGATCGAGCTTCATGGACTTGTCGCCTGCAGCCTGTGCAACGTATTCAATCTTGGACTTCTGAACCCAACCCTGTCCGCAAGGACCCTTCACGAGCACTTCCGTTTCGCCGTCCTTAAGGATCGTCAGTTCGTCATTGAAGCCTGCGGTACAAACAACGGAACCACCATCTTTTTCCTTGGTCAGGTCCACGTCACCCAGCTTAGATTTGACCTTCTTGCCAGCAGCGAAAGAAACGCTAACCATCAGAGCAAGAGCAATTAAAAGCACCTTTTTCATATCTTTCCTCAGAAACAGGTTAAAAACTTGACAATGCAGATACGAATATACCTTTTATTTTTGACTTT
>JAEEGH010013352.1_pt1 | contig 18231 bp, 10 predicted proteins | sample 9134181 | NCBI WGS metagenome assembly JAEEGH01 (sample SAMN16246544, study PRJNA631951) | gut metagenome | biome: gut microbiome; feature: rumen; material: DP-attached | host: Bos | place: Iran: Karaj | collected 2018-10 | reverse complement strand
CTACAAGACCTACAAGGATATTATCGACGCGCTCGACCTCGACGAGAACGAGGTGCCGTTCGTGGCCGGCGAACTGCTCCAGGAAGGCAACAACTGCTGCGGGAGCAAGAATGCCGGTATCGCCCAGCTCAAGAACAACTTCAAGAAGTTCGGTCTCGCCTCCTCGAAGGGCTTGCAGGGCAATGGCAAGGACCCCTACCACTTTGGCCGCGCGGGCGTGATTGAACTCGGCCGTCGCTACTGCTCCGAGATGCTCAAGCTTATCGACAAGACCATCGACCCGAATGCTCCGGAAGTGAACCTGGTGGACCCGAGCCAGTCCGTGGTGCCTGATGAACCTCCCGAGGAATACGGCCCCTATACCGAACCCATTGAAATCCCGGGCAAGGTGCAGGCCGAAAACTACAACAAGGGCGGCGCGAATGTTGCCTACTACGACTTGAACAAGGGTAACGAGGGCGGCAAGCTCCGCAAGGACGACGTGGATATCTACCAGCCGAACATGGGCATCGTCGTGGGCTACTGCCAGAAGGGCGAATGGCTCAAGTACACCGTGAATGTCGCTGCCGATGGCGAATACGAGATTTCTGCCAACGTGGCGGGCGAAAACGGGACCGGTAGCTTGACGCTTTACATAGACGACCAGCCGATCGGTAACGAGATGGCCAATACCGGGGACGGTTTTGATTCATTCAGCATCGTGAGTGGCGGCAAGGCGACTCTGAAAGCGGGCGAACACGAGCTGAAACTCGAAATCACCAATGACTGGATCGATATTGACTACGTGGAATTCAAGCCCGCCAGTACCGAGGGAATTGTCAATGTCCGCTTCGACATGACCGAAGCTGAAAGCAATTTCGAACTCTTCGACCTGCAGGGCAACCGTGTGGCTCGTTTCAACGCGAAAAACATGCGCGAAGCCGTCGAAAAGGTGAAAAATGATGTGAGCAATGTCATTGTCCCGAAGGGTGTGTATTTTGTAGTTTCTAACCCAGGAACAAAACATCAGAAAATGCAAAAGGTGGTACGTTATGAATAAGGGCGAACTCATCATCGTAAAGCAAATCGTATTTTTCATGGCAGTCGCGGTGACCCTCGGGCTCATCTACGGCTAAAAGCAACTCTCTCCAATCAAATTCGGGCCCCGGCACGCGCCGGGGTCTTCTTTTATTGCCGTATTGACAAATAGTCCAAGCAAAACATTCCCGGATAGGTAAAAAAGGCCCTTTTTGGAGGTAATTTTAGGTTATGGAATTGCGCAGGGGTGGTGCCTTGCGCAGAAAGGAGTTTTGTATGGGATGTTTCCGTTTCCTGAGCCGCATGGCTGCTGCCGCAATGATTTCGACCGGTATTGCCGCCGCGGTCACTGTCAATAACCCGATTATGTTCGTCGATAGCCCGGACCCCTCGATTGTCCGCGTCGACGATGCCTATTACATGGTGACGACGACCATGCACTTCGCGCCCGGCGTGCCTGTTTTCAAGAGCACCGATTTGGCGCAGTGGCGCACCGTGGGCTATGCCTACCAGACGCTCACCAACAACGACAACATGAACTTGAACGGCGGCAAGGACGCCTACGGCAAGGGCTCGTGGGCATCGAGCATCCGCTACCACAAGGGCTACTTCTACGTCCTGACTCCGTCCTACACTACGAACAAGACTCACCTCTACAAGACCGCCGACGTGGAAAACGGCCCGTGGTCCGAGGTTCAGCTCCCGTTCTATCACGACCCCTCCCTCTTCTTCGATGACGACGGCACCGTGTGGGTGTTCTACGGCAGCGGCGACCAGATCAGCTACGTGCAGTTGAACGACGATGCGAGCGGCGTGAAGTCCGGTGGCAAGAGCGGCAAGCTCGGCGGCGTTAGCGTGAACCAGGTGACCGGTACCAGCAACTACTACGTGCAGCAGGAAGGCTCCCACATGGAGAAGGTGAACGGCGAATACTACCTGTTCACGATTTCCTGGCCGGCAGGCAAGAGCCGTAGCGAAATTGTTTACCGTTCCAAGAGCCTGCTCTCCGGATATAGCGGAAAGTACTTCCTCTCCGATAACGGCGTTGCGCAGGGCGGCATCTTCGATACTCCCGATGGCAAGTGGTATGCCCTCCTGTTCCGCGATTCCGGCCCGGTCGGCCGAATGTCGCACCTGGTCCCGATGGAATGGAAGGACGGCTGGCCGGTTCCGACCAGCGGAAGCAAGGCTCCCTCCACGATTGACTTGCCGGAATCCCCGCTCCCGGGCTACGGCATGGTGACCAGTGACGATTTCGAATCCAGCGAACTTGCTCTCGAATGGCAGTTCAACCACAACCCCGACAACAAGAACTGGAGCCTCTCCGCAAATCCGGGCTTCTACCGCATTACCACGAGCCGCACCGATTCCCGCGTGGTGACTGCGAAGAATACCCTGACCCAGCGCACCTTTGGCCCCAAGTGCTCCGGCCGTACGCTTGTCGATGGCACCGGCATGAAGGATGGCGACTTTGCGGGTATGGTTGCCCTACAGGATGACAAGGGCTTTGTGGCCCTGACCAAGGAAAGCGGCAGCTACAAAGTGGTGATGTACACCGGAACCAAGGACGGCGAAAGCCAGAAGGAAAGCAAGGCGATTTCGGGTTCCAAGGTTTACCTGCGTATCGATTTCGACCTGCCGATTGACCGCGGTACTGCATACTTCTACTACAGCACCGATGGCAATACCTGGACAAAGATTGGTAGCGACGTGAAGCTCAATTACGACCTCCACATGTTCGTGGGCGTTCGCTGGGGCCTCTTCAACTTTGCGACAAAGACTGCGGGCGGCTATGCCGACTTCGACTGGTTCAAGGTCGGTACCGACGTGAATGATGAAATCTACCTCGAAGGTGCCGGTGCTGAACCTGTGCCCCAGACCCCGTTCTGCGCCGCCGGCGAGAACTGCCCCGCGATTTCGCTCCCGGGCAAGATCGAGGCCGAGAATTTCGATGTCCCGGGCAGGGGCAAGGACGGTACTTCTTACTATGATGGCGATTCTGAGAACCACGGCGATAGCGATTACCGCAAGGGTACCGGCGTTGACCTCTACGAGAAGGCGACTGGAATCATTGTGGGCTACAACAGCGAAGGCGACTGGCTCGAATACACCGTGAACGTAAAGGATGCGGGCGAGTACACCATGTTCGCGGCAGTCGCTGCTGCAGGCAATACTTCTAGCTTCAAGCTTTCTTTGGACGGCAAGGACCTCACCGAAGAAATCGCGGTGCCTGCTGCAAGTTCCGGCGAAGACAATTACGACGATTACAACAAGGTAAAGGCTAATGTAACGCTCCCTGCGGGCGAACACGTGCTCCGCTTTACGGTGGTGGGATCCTGGCTCGATATCGACTACTTCACGTTCGTGAAGGGTGCAAACGCTACGGACCCGGAACCGATTGGAACGGACATCGCAAAGACAGTTCGCTTCAACGTGCAGGGTGTGCAGACCTACCGCGTGTTCTCCCTGAACGGCACGTTCGTGGGCTCCGTGGAGGCGGTCAGCACGTACGAGGCACAGTCCAAGGTCAAGGCGATGGTCTCCGAGAAGGGTGTCTACCTGATCCGCAACCAGAACGGCCTTGTCCGCCGCGTCATGGTGACTAAGTAATGTCATCCCCGCGCAGGCGGGGATCTTCTTTAACAAATTGGTAATGCTTTATTTCCCCCGCATGGCGATGCGGGGGTTTTTCGTATATATCTTTAGATTGGTGTAAAATCTCTCAAAGGAGAACAGATGTTTGGACGCAGATTTCTCTCTGCGAAGGCGCTCCCTTCCTTCGCGCTGGCCGCCGCGATGCTCACGGCAGCCCCGGCTTTTGCAGACAACCTGAACGTGAACGGCACTACCCGCCAGATGACGGTGTATGCCCCGAAGAATATCGAGCAGGGCCGTCCGCTCATTATCCAGATGCACGGCATGAACCAGGATGCGGCTTACCAGAAGAATGCCGCCAAGTGGGAATCGATAGCCGATACGGCGCGCTTCGTGGTCGTGTTTCCCGAGGGCCAGAACAAGGCCTGGGATATCTCCGGCGACAAGGATATCAACTTCCTGAAGGCCATCATCAACGAGATGGGTAACAAGTACGGCATCGACAAGAACCGCGTGTATGTTTCCGGTTTCTCGATGGGCGGCATGATGAGCTATCATGCGGCAAACAAGATGGGCGACATGATTGCGGCCATCGCGCCCGTTTCGGGTGGCGGTGGCGTGAACTCGCCCAAGCGCGCGATGCCGATTATGCATACGCACGGCACGAGCGACGACGTGGTGAACTACAACAGCACCGTGAATACCCTCAAGGGCTGGGTCAACGCGCAAAAATGTTCCGGCAATTCGCAGAAGATCAAGCCGTATCCTTCGACAAAGCCGGGCTCTGCCGCATCTCTCGAAATCTGGAGCGGCTGCACCGATGGCGTTGAAGTTCGCCTGCTGACTATCGAAGGCAAGGGCCACTGGTATTCCATGGACGAGGCGAGTGTCAACACGAGCGTCGAAATTTGGAATTTCGTGAAGAACTACTCGCTGGATGGCTCCAGCATTACGCCGCCGCCTCCCGCGATTGTGGTGCCTACCAACCGCGACAGCATCTTTAACGGCGGCTTCGATTCGACCGATGTCGCCTGGACTTTGCAGACTCACGGCGATGCGAGCGCGACAGGCGTGGCAAAGGATGGGAAGTACCAGTTCGATGTTTCTGCCGTCGGCACGCAGAATTACCAGGTTCAGTTGATCCAGCACGACTTGCACCTCGAAAAGGGCCAGTGGTACGAAATCAGCTTCGATGCGAGCGCTTCTGCGGCCCGTACGCTCGAGGTGAACGTGGAACAGCACAACGACCCGTGGGATTCCTACCTCACGGAAAAGCAGAACTTCGAAATTGGCACGGAATCGAAGAAATTCACCTTCAATTTCCAGATGACGGCTGCGACCGACACGAATGGCCGCCTGAGCTTCAATGCGGGTGGTGCTACCGGTACGCTCACGCTCGATAATGTAGTGCTCAAAAAGGTAGAGGAACCGGCGGCGATATCCCGCGGTTTGCGCTTTGCGACGGAAAAATCCGGCAATTATGCCGTATTCGACCTGCGCGGCCATAGGCTCGGGACCGTAAATGTCCACAATGCGACCGAGGCGGAGGCGCTTTTGCAGGCCGGATTCGCCAAGGGCGTCTATATGCTGCGCTCCCTTGACGGAAAAAGGTCGAATTTTATACAGGTTTCTCGTTAAAACACCAAAGAAGGCGCCATTGATAAATAATCAATGGCGCCTTCCGTTTTGGCGGGTATTTTGCCGTTTTTGGAGAGTATTTTTAAATCAACAAAACAAAAAAAGTGGAGATGAAGATGTTTGGTTTAAAAAAATGCTCGCTTGGCGGGGCGTGTGCCCTTGCCCTTTTGGGTATGGCCTCTCAGGCCTTCGCACATCCGGACAGTCTGGCGCTTACACCCCCGCTGGGGTGGAATAGCTGGAACGTGTTCCACGAAAATATCAATGAAAAACAGATTCAGGAAATTGCCGATGCGATGGTCTCTTCCGGTTTGAAGGATGCGGGGTACATTTACCTCAACCTTGACGACAACTGGATGGATACCAAGCGCGATTCCAACGGCGACCTTACGCATAATCCGAAGACATTCCCGAGCGGCATGAAGGCCATCGCCGATTACGTTCACGCGAAGGGCCTGAAGTTCGGTCTTTACGGCGACCGCGGCAAACGTACCTGCCACCATTACAACAGCAACTGGCAAAGCGAAAGCGGTTCCAATGGCCGCGAAGAACAGGATGCAAAGAAACTCGCTTCGTGGGGCGTTGACTACTGGAAGTACGATAACTGCGACTCCGACCCGAGTACCCAGGAAAAAGACTATACCGCCATGTCCAAGGCTCTCCGCAATTCCGGACGCGACATCGTGTTCAGTATCTGCATGTGGGAATACAAGGACTGGATGCCGAAAATTGCGAACCTCTGGCGTACCACTTTCGATATCGGCCCCGAATGGATTTCGACTTCGTGGTACCGCGGCGTCTACGAAATTATCGATGCGAACAACAAGTATTGGCAGATTGCAAAGCCCGGCCACTGGAACGACCCGGACATGCTCGAAGTGGGCAACAGGGGCCTCTCTTACGAAGAGCAAAAGTCGCAGATGACGATGTGGTCTATAATGGCCGCACCCATCATGATCAGTTCCGACGTGCGCAACATGAGCAACGAGACCAAGGAACTCTACCTGAACAAGGACATGATTGCCATTAACCAGGACTCCCTGGGTGTTCAGGGCCACCGCGTTTCTGACAAGAACGGCAAGCAGGTTTGGACCAAGCCCTTGCGCAATGGAGACATCGCCGTGGCGCTCCTCAACAACAATTCCTCTACCCAGACGGTCGAATGTACCTTTGCGGACATCGGCGTGGATGGCGAAGTGGAAGTCCGCGATGCATGGCAGAAGAAGGACCTGGGCGCACGTAGCAGCGTTTCCATCGAACTTCCGGCCCACGGCTCTGCGCTGCTCCGCTTGATTGTCAAGCCGGTTCCCCGCCAGGCGTTCAAGGGCGAAGCTCTCGCCATTCCGGGCAAGATCGAGATGGAAGATTTCGACATTAGCGGTATAGGCCAGGGCAATACCTCTTACAACGAGAATGATACCGATGACCATGGTGCCGAATCCAATGGTGGCACGAGCTACCGCCCGGGTACCGGTGTCGATATCTACAAGAAGGCGACCGGATACATTGTGGGCTACAACCAGGCTGGCGAATGGCTCGAGTACACCGTGAAGGTCGCAAAGACCGGAACCTACACCATGGCGGCAGCCGTGGCATCGGCCAACAACACCTCGAGTTTCAAGCTCTCCATGGACGGCAAGGATATCACCGAAGAAATCTCCGTTCCGCAGGCAACTTCTGGCGAAGACAACTATGACGAATACAACGAGGTCTCGGCCGACGTGAGCCTGACCGAAGGAGAACACATCCTCCGCTTCACTGTCACCGGCGACTGGATGGATATCGACTACATCAAGTTCGGCGATCCTGAAAGCGGTCCGGATGCTATCCGCGAAATTGTTCCGGCCTCCGTACGTGGCGATGCGGCTCCACGCCTTGTCAAGAAGGGCAACACGCTCTTCATCGAGAAGAACGGCAAGCGCTTCGACCTGACGGGTCACCGCCTCCGCTAAAAAGTCTCCTCCTAACCCCCAAATACACCCCGCCAGCAATGGCGGGGCGTTTTTGCTATTACTTGACGATGGAAAAGGTGGACTTTGACGCGAAAAAGGAATATGACAATGCCAAAAGCTCCCGTGATCAATTCGCCAAAAGGGGAAATGACGATGCGGTACAGATGATTGAAGAAGAAATGCAGGCGTATGCCAAGCGGATGCCGCGCGAAAAAGCATTTGTCCGCTGTGTATGGAAAGGAAACTGACCTTATCGGCGAGCAAAAAAATGATTCCTGTGCCCGAAATGGCTAAAAAAAGGGCGTTTTTGACATTTTTTCAAAGGAAATTTCAGTATAGGTGCTCCTGGCGGTGGTGGAGAGATTATTTTATAGATGGGATGAATGTCTTTTCGAGAATGCGCCTATGTTGAACATCAACGAAATCAGTGATTACAGGGACCTGCTCAAGAATTACTATACCCAGCGCAAGCTGGATATGCCGCTGTATTCCTACAAGATGATGGGTCAGAAGCTGGGGCTTGAGACGAGCCAGATCTTTCGCGTGTTGAACAAGGAACTTCACCTGCCGAACCATAGCATTCCCCTGGCGAAGGACCTGTTGGACCTGAAAGGGCGAAATGCCGAAATTTTTGAGATCCTGGTGGCGGCGGCCAAGGCGAAATCGCAGTCGAAGAAGGAAAAGCTCTACAAGATGGCGCTTTCGCTACAGGATGTGGACTTGCGCAAGTTCAGCGCGAGCGAATACCTGTTCTTGAGCAAGTGGTGGATTCCCGTGGTGCGTGCGCTGATCGAGATGAACGGAGGCCATGCCGAAGTTCCCCGCTTGGTCAAGCAGATTTCTCCCACCGTTTCTGAGGACCAGGTACGCGAGGCCATCGCGGTACTCAAGGACTTGAAACTGATTACGCCCTTGGCCCCGGAACGCTATGCGGCGACAACGGCAAACTTTACATCGGCGGGGTCAGCCACGAAGACCGCGGCCATCCGCAGTTACCAGAACCAGCTCCTGGCGCTCGCCCAGAATGCCCTGATAGCCGTGGAACCTGCAAAGCGGAATATTTCTTCGTTGCTGGTGGGCGTGGACGACGAGTGCTTTGATGACTTGAATGAAATGACCCTCGAATTCAGGCGCCAGGTGCAAAAGAGAGTTGCCGAAGTGAAGGAAGCCAGTCGCGCCATGCAATTCGTGTTCGCCTTTTATCCGGTTGCCGAGATTTCTAAGGAGCCCAGGGGCTCGCAGTCTAAAAAGGTGGGGGTGAAAAGATGAAAAGGCTGCTTTTACTCCTTGCTGTTTTCTTTGCGTTCTGGGCGTGTTCCAATGAAAAGGATATTGCCGGAATCAGTACCGTTGAAACGGAAAACGCCTTCTTGATTCAAGTTGTTCGTGAAGATTCGTTGCCGGCGGCAAACGTGGTGGCGCGTATGCGTTCTGCCGATTTTGTCCGGAGCGTAGATGCGGATTCTGCGAAGGCGGAATTTTTCAATGAATATGTGACGGATTCCTTGGGCTGTATCCGTATCGATAGCCTTGCGGTCGATGTGGCGACCCTCGAAATTGTGGATAGGGGAGAAGGCCTGTTTAGGAAGATTTCTGCGGAAGATGTGCAGGACGGGGATTCCGTTCGTTTAGTCATGGAAAAGACGGGAAACCTGCGGGGAAAAGTGTATTTGCCCGAAGACGTCGATTACGCATGGGTTCAGGTGTATGGAACGGATCGCCTTGTAAAGACCGATAGCGAGGGCTTCTACGAGATGGATTCGCTTCCGCCATCCGAATACGGCCTGCGCGTCATTGTGGGCGATAGCGTTGTTGAACATTCGGCGAAAGTTGTTGCCGCCGAGGAAATTCGCGCGAATGTCTGCGCGTTTGAACCGGATTCTGTCAAGGTCCTGGACTTCGAATATGCGGATGCGCAGTTTGTTATCAAGGAACTCGGTATCAGCGAGGCGGGCTACATGTCCGCTACGGATCCGAGCGTGAAGGTAACCCCCGAAGTGGCGACTGTGCCCGAGACTCGCGAGGATATTGCGGAATTTATCGTGGAAGCCGGAGCGGGTCGCGAAGGGAACGCCATCCACTGGGAATCTTCGGCAAAGCACGGCAACTGGTCGTTCTATGGAATCTGGGTTTGCAAGGAGGAGTCTCCGTGCGACCTGTCTGCTATTGATTCCATTGTCTTCTATGCCCGTGGAAACGGGGTCATCTCGATTGCTCTTGAAACCTTGGGAAGTTTGAACACAGAAGGGAAAACCTTGGCGTATGACACGCTCGCGACAGACGATGAATGGAAACGGGTCTGCATAAAACCGTCAAATTTTAAACCCCGCGATGACCTATATGGAAATCTCGGTTGGGATGTCATCAGCAAGGCGGTGACAACCATTTCGATTGCCGCCTACGACGATACGGAATTCTGGATAGATGACATAGTGCTTTATGGCGTAAAGCCTAGCGATTTTCGTCCCTGACTTCGTTTTTCCCGGTTTTGCACCGGGAATTTTTTTACGCATTTTTGAAATTTTGTCAAAAGAAAAAGGATTGGAGGGGGTGAAATCCATAGGGTATGGATTTAATTTTTGATTGGTTGTCTGGATATAGGGAAAGGATGGTACAAGATGTTTGGTTTTAACGCAAGGCGTTTCGCCTTTGTCACTTTCGCTGCGGTTTGCGGCATTTTCTCGCAGGGCTTGGCACAAGACCTGCTCTACTCCGACATGTTCCCGCTGGGCGACGTGCAGTTGCTGGGCGGCCCCCTGAAGGAACGTCAGGAACTGAACGTGGAAACGCTGCTCAGTTACGATACGGACAAACTAATTGCGCCGTTCTACGAAGAAGCGGGCATGAAACCCAAGGCGACCAAGTTTTCGAACTGGGCGGGCCTCGATGGCCATGTGCTGGGGCATTACCTGAGTGCCCTCGCGATGCATTTTGCGGATAGCGGCGACGAACTCATCAAGCAGCGCCTGGAATACGTTCTGAGCGAACTCAAGACCATCCAGGACTACAATTCCCGCGACAACAATTTCAAGGGGTACATCAGCGGCGTGCCCAACGGCAAGCAGATGTGGCTCAAGTTCAAGAGCGGCAATGCGGGCGCGCAGAACGGCTATTGGGTGCCGTGGTACAATATCCACAAACTTTATGCGGGCTTGCGCGACGCCTACATCTATGCGGGCTACGAGCAGGCGAAAACGATGTTCCTTGCGCTTTGCGATTGGGGCCTCACGATTACGGGCGGGCTCAACGACAACGCCATGGAATCGATGCTCGGTACGGAACACGGCGGCATGGCGGAAGTCTATGCCGACGCCTATGCGCTTACCAAGCAAGACAAGTACCTGAAAGAGGCCAAGCGCTGGAGTCACAAGTGGCTTTTGAATGCGATGGCGGCAAATAACGACAACCTCACGAACGTGCACGCGAATACGCAGGTCCCGAAGGTGGTGGGTTTTGCGCGCATTGCGGAACTTACCGGCGACCAGACTTACGTGAAGGGCTCCGAGTACTTCTGGGACCGCGTCGTGAACAAGCGTAGCATCGCGATTGGCGGCAATAGCATTTCGGAACATTTCCCGTCTTTCGATAACCACAAGAAGTATGTGGAAGAGCGCGAAGGGCCGGAATCTTGCAACACCTACAACATGCTCAAGCTGACGGAACGCCTGTTCAACATGGACCATAGCGCCAAGCAGGCGGACTTTTACGAGCGGGCGCTCTTTAACCACATCCTTTCTACAATCCACCCGACGCACGGCGGCTATGTCTACTTTACGCCCGCAAGGCCGCGCCATTACCGCGTCTACTCGAAGGTGAATGCCGCCATGTGGTGCTGCGTGGGCTCGGGCATGGAAAACCCCGCCAAGTACAACCAGTTTATCTACACGAAGGATGAATCTAGCCTGTATGTAAACCTGTTCGCGGCATCGCTTTTAAACTGGAAAGACAAGGGTGTGAAAATCAAGCAGGAAACGGCCTTCCCGAAGGGCGAAAGCGCGAAGTTTACCGTTACGGGTAGCGGCAGTTTCGATATGAAGATCCGCCATCCCTACTGGGTGAAGGAAGACGCGTTCAAGGTCATCGTGAATGGCGATACCGTCGTGAAAAAGTCTGACCCGTCGAGCTATGTGTCTGCGGGTAAGTCGTGGAAATCCGGCGACGTGATCGAGGTGCTGTTCCCGATGTACACGCACGTGGAAGAACTCCCGAATGTCTCTGATTACGTGGCGCTTATGCATGGCCCGATTGTGCTTTCCGCGAAGACGGGGACGGCGAACCTGAACGGCCTCGTTGCCGATGACGGACGCTGGAGCCATATCGCGTCGGGAGCGCTTGAATCCCTGGATCAGGCCCCCATGCTTGCGAGTAAGAAGGAAGATATCCCCTCGAAGGTGGAGCCCGTGAAGGGCGAGCCGATGCACTTCAAGGCGCCCTACCTGTTTGCGGCCAAGAAGGATGCAAACCTGCTGCTGGAACCGTTCTACGAGGTGCACGATGCCCGCTACATGATGTACTGGATGGTGCTTACCGACCCCTCCATTCTGGAACGCCTGAAGAAGGAACAGGAAGAGGCTCTTGCACTCGACGAGAAGACTGTAGACAAAGTGGCGCCCGGCGAGCAGCAGCCCGAAGCGGACCACAAGATGAAAATCGAAAATTCCACCTCGGGCACGGCGAATGGGGAATTCTACCGCGATGCGGGCAAGTGCAGCGGTGGCGACGGCGGCCTTATCAGCTATGAATTCGAGACGAACAGCGAGGATTCCCTGAGCCTGATGGTGCGCTACTGGGGCAACGAGGGCTGCACCCGCATATTCGATATCAATATCGACGACGAGAAACTCGTGACCGAGACGATTTCGAATCGCTGGAACAAGAACGAGTTCGTGAATGTCACTTACCCGATTCCGGACAACATGGTGAAGGGCAAGAAGATTGTACGCATCTCGTTTACGGCGACTTCTGGCATGGTGGGCGGCATCTACGGCGTGCGACTGCTCCGCAACAAGCCGAAGCCTGAACCGATGTCGATTGCTGCGTCCGGGAAAACGCCTACGCGCCCCGACCTGAAGGCGCGTGTGATGGGCGGCGAACTGCAGGTTGCTTCCGGAACGGCGCTCTCGCAGGGCTTTACCGCAAGGATTTACGCGATGGATGGCCGTCTCGTGAAATCCGAGGCTCTCCCGGCAGGGCAGTCTAACTTCAGCATCGGAATTGACGATATGAAAAGCGGGATGTACGTTCTAAAGATTCAACGCGACGGCTATAGTTATGCTTCAACGATTTTCAGGAAGGGCGGCTTTTGACATTCTGTCCATAGGAACTCCCTAGCGGGGGTTCCTTTTTTACGTTTTTTGGGGTATTTTTCTTATTGGTGTTAACAAGGAAGTTCTTATGATGTTTGGTTATGGTTTCAGGCGTGTAGCCTGTTCTGTTCTTGCTGCAACCGCACTTTCGGCAGTGAGTTCCTTTGCCGTCACGAGCCAGTTCCGCGGTGTGAACTGGGCGGACAAGCGCGACAATTTCGTCTCTGGCGTGCTCGTACTTTCGGGCATGAGCCTTTCGGACAATTACCAGTCGGCATCTGTGGTGGCGGACCGCGTCATCGGGCAGTTCCAGGAACTGTTCGGCACCAACAGCGTGCGCATTCCGGTGAACGAGCCCACGGTTCTTACGTTCTGGGACACTTATACGGGCGTCATCGACATGGGCCTTTCCAAGGGCCGTGTCGTGATGGGCTACTGGGGCCCTGCACAGCCCTCCGGCCCCAAGAACATGGACGACTGGTGGAAAATGTGGGCGAGAATCGTCGAAAAATACGGCGACCACCCGAACGCCTACTTTGAAATCTTCAACGAACCGCACATGTACAGCAAGGACGAGTTGCGCAACTTGTATGCCACATGGCTCGAAAAATTCCCGAATGTGCCGCGCGACCATATTCTGCTCGACGGCTCGGGCCTTGCATGGAACGTGCCCGATATTGCCGACGACCCGCGCTTTGAAGGGTGCCTTTTCGCGGTGCACGAATACACTTTCTGGAACATGAGCATCACTACCGAACAGGGCTGGAAGAACAGCTTCAAGGGCAAGGTGGGCAAGTACGCCGACCGCACCGTGTGTACCGAATGGGGCGGCGCGATGAGCCCCGGCGAAAAGAACGGCGTGCATTATGACTACATGGACTACAATTCCAACCCGACCAACTACTTTATGGCGTACATCCGCGGCATGAGCGATCAGTTGCGCGAATGGGAAATGGGCAGTTTCTACTGGCCGGGCCTGCGCGATGGCGACTGGTACAGCATGACCAAGCGCACCGGCGAAGGTGCTAACATCAAGCTTGAAATCGTGAACCAGTCGGGCGTGGACCGCATGAAGATGGCCTGGGCCGACACGGTCGAGACGACCCCGCTCGTGCGCGAGGCGTATAGCGGCGAACCTGCGGCGATTCCGGGCGTAATCGAAGCCGAAAATTATGATAAGGGCGGCAATCGCTTCAGTTTCTATGACAAGGATGCAGCCAACAAGGGCGAAACCTACCGCGAAGATGCTGTAGATGTCGTTACCCTAGATGGCGCCACCTGCAACGACTCTGCCTGCAAGGGCTATGCCGTCGGGTACACCGAAGCGGGCGAGTGGCTCGAATACAGCGTGAAGGTCGCTACAAGCGGCAAGTACGGCATCCGTGCGAATGTGGCGACTGCATCCGAGACTTCGAAAATCCAACTGTTTGTCGACGGCGAGGCGATTGGCGATACGGTGACTTTCGAGAAGGTCGATACCACATGGAATGTGTACAAGGAAGTCGATATCGGTGTCGCGAACCTTACGGCGGGCGAACATATCCTGAAACTTGCCATTGCGGGTAGCTACGTGAACGTGGACTGGCTCAAGTTCTGCGAAGGCGAGGCCTGCGAGGCGCCTACGGGAATCCGTGAAATCATGCCTGCATCTGTTACCAAGACTTCGGCTCCGCGCCTCCGCAAGCAGGGCGGCCAGCTGTTTGTCGAAAGGAACGGCATGCACTTCGACCTGACGGGCCACCGCATCAAGTAAACCATTGATAAGTTTTTAACGAGAACTCCCTTTTCGGGGGTTCTTTTTTTTCAAAAATGGAAAAAAGTTTAACTTTTTGAAATTTTTTTGTTTACATTTATCAAAGGTTTGCTTGTCAGTCACTTTTCAAAATGAGGTAAAAAATGGCAAAAATCATACGTATCAAGGATAATCTCGTCTCTGTGGGAAAAGATGACGGGTCTTTTATTGATGTCGATAAGAGCGAATTGGATTTCCAGCCTGTAGTAGGTGAAGAGGTTTCCGTTTTTGTTTCCGGAAACAATACCATTATCTCGAAGGTGAATTCGGCGTCCGGTGCACAGGCTTCGGTTAACAACGCTGCGCAGCCCAACCCGCTGAATTCCTCGGTGGCGAACCAAGCTGGGGGCCACGTGGTAAACCAGGTCGCTTATGGGCTTCTCGGCATATTGCTCGGTGACTTTGGCGTGCACAAGTTCTACGCTGGGAAAATAGGCATGGGCGTGCTTTACCTTCTCTTCTGCTGGACCTGTATTCCGGCGATTATTGGCTTTGTTGAAGGTATCATCGCCTTTACCAAGCACGCAGATGCTAACGGTAATATCGTAATCTAAACTAAAAGACTCTGCCATTGACATCTTATCAACGAGAACTCCCTTCCTGGGGGTTCTTTTTTTATTCGTAAATGGTAATTTTCGGGATAGGGATTCCCCCTTGGTGTAAAAAACGGGAAAAAGAGGAATTTATGAGAACGAATACGTTGCTCTCCTTATGTTTGGTAGCGGCTGGAGCCTCCTTTGCCGCGACGCAGGCTACCTTCTACGTGTCCCCTTCGGGCAATGATGCCGCAGACGGCTCGAAAGATGCTCCCTTCAAGACGATTACGCAGGCCCAGAAGGCCGTGCGCGCCATAAACGGCACCATGACGGGCGACATCGAGGTGATTCTCCGTGAGGGCACCTACGTGCTTCCGTCAACCGTCAACTTCACCGAGGCAGACGGCGGTAAGGACGGCCACTACGTGCGCTATAAAGCGGCCGATGGAGAAACTCCGCTCATCACGGGCGGCATGCAGATTACCGGCTGGACCATTCACGACGAGGCGAATAACATCTGGAAAGCCGAAGGCGTCGATGGTCGTTTCCGCCAGCTGTACGTGAACAACCGCAAGGCGGTTCGTGCGTGCTTCCCCAATGTGATTGCCGCAAATGAAAAGGGCAACGGCGGTTTCGACCACGACTTCGTGCGCCTCACGAAGGTGGACTCTACGGGCCGCGCCTTCGATGTCTCTGCGGACTACGTCAAGAATATCAAGAACATCGAGGACGTCGAAATCCATTTGATGATCGCCTGGTCCGAAAACATCTTGCGCCTGGAAAGTGCCCAGGTGAACGGCGGTACGGCAAAACTTATTCCGAAGGACCCTGAACGCACCAAGTTGTTCCACCGCGCTTACCCCATGCTCGGTACCGCTTTCATGAGCAATCCGCCTAAGCAGCAGGTTTTCTATCTCGAAAATTCTTACGACTTGATTGACGCCCCGGGCGAATGGTACCTGGACGAAAAGAATCAGACGCTTTACTACAAGCCCCGTTCCGGCGAAAGCATGGCGACTGCTCACGTGGTAGCGCCCCGCCTTAATACCTTGTTCAACGTCTTGGGTAAGGATACCAAGAACAAGGTGGGCTACATGAGTTTCGAAGGCCTGACCTTCGCCCATTCCAATTATACCCGCCCGAGCGAGGAAGGCTTCCTGGATTTGCAGGCGGCAAACTTCAACGTAGACGTTCTTCCGGATCCAAGCCGCGGAAACTGGGAAAAGCTGAACAGCAACAAGTATTTGCTGTGGCGCCCCGATGCGGCGTTCCGCGTAGAAAATGCGCATCACTTCTTGGTGCAGGGGAACGTGTTCTCGCAGATCGCGGCCACGGGCCTTGACTTTGTCTCGGGCACTAACGATGACATGATCCAGGGCAATGCCTTCTTCGAAATCGGTGCCGCGGGCATTATGCTCGGCAAGTTCTATCAGGACTCCACGACCGAAATCCATATCGCCTACAATCCGAGCGACAAGGACGAAATCAGCACTCGCGATACGGTCAAGAATAACCTGGTCACCAACGTGACGAATGAGCATCAGGGTGCCGTAGGTATTGGCGCCGGTTACCCGCGCTACGTGGTAATCGAGCATAACGAAGTCTCTTACACCTACTACTCCGGCATTTCCATTGGTTTTGGCTGGACAAAGGCTGAGACCGCCATGACCAACAACCATGTGAACTGGAATGAGATCCATCATATTGCCCGCCTGCTTTGCGACTCCGGCCCGATTTACACCCTGAGTAACCAGGGCACCGGCAGCGAAATCCAGCACAACTATATCCACGATAACGGGATTTCCAAGTGGGCCGACTACTGGAACGTGCCCATCTACCTGGACGAAGGCTCTAGCGGCTTTACCGTGAAGGAAAACGTGTTCAAGAACTCTCCCTCGGGCGTGGGCCAGAATCAGGCCGGCCAGAATACGTTGCAACAGGACGGCAACTACTACAGCGATAACGTGGTGAACAACGCTGGTATCGAGAAGGAATTCCGCTACATCCGCGACATCAAGGAAATTCCGCTGGCAGACTTCAGCAACACCGTGACGCAGGCCGCGTTCAAGGTCGTGATGACCCTTCCGGGTACCATCCAGGCCGAAGACTACGATGTGGGCGGCCAGAGCGTTTCTTACAGCGACAAGGACTTCGTGAACGAGGGCAACACCTACCGTGAAGACGGCGTGGACGTGGTGGGCTTCGGCTGCTCCGACACGCTCAATACCCAGGACTGCAAGGGCTTCGCCATCGGTTATACGGCTGCGGGCGAATGGATCGAGTACAGCGTGAACGTGGTTGCCGCGAGCAAGTACGTGTTCCGCGCGAACGCGGCGACCGGGCTTGAAGGCGGCAGCTTCCAGCTGTTCCTTGACGGCAAGGCGGTTTCGGATACGATACCAGTGCCGAAGGGCGAAGACTGGAACACCTACGGCTATGTGGAAGGCGAAACTAGCGAACTTGCGAAGGGCGAGCACGTGCTCAGGGTCCTGTTCACCGGCAGTTACGTGAACCTGGACTGGGTGCAGTTCGCGCTCACTAAGGAAGAACTGACGGGAATCCGCCAAATCGCGCAGGTCCGCCTGGGCCTCGGCGAACGCGGCTACGACGTGTTCGGCATGGACGGCAAGTTTGTCTGCAGAATCGAAGGCATTGCGGCCATGGGCGGTATCAAGGCGGCCCTTTCAGCGAAGGGCGTGAACCCCGGCATGTACGTGGTCCGCGGGCTCGACAGCCGCAAAGCCATGAAGATTAATACCGTGAAGTAAAGCCACGCAGGCGAGGATCTTTGAAACAGTTGACTGTATTAGTTGACTGTTTTTTCGAACATTTCCATCTGCATCTCCGTTTTTTAGGGGTTCCTCTACCTATAAAACGATTTTGCGGCAAAATTTTTGTTGCCCAGAGCTGCGTCACCCTGCCGGGACGTTTATCTTGAACTTCTCCATTTCGCGGTCGATGACCTTGTTGGAGTAGTTCGCGTAAATGAGCGTCGTCTGGATGTTGGCATGGCCGAGCACCTTAGAGATCACCTCGATGGGCACCCCGAAGGAGACGCACGAGGTGGCGAAGGTGTGGCGCGCGATGTGCGCGTGCAGGTGGCTGTGGAAGTCCAGCTTCTTGGCGGCGGCGCGGAGGTTCTTGTTGAACGTGGAGTTGTCCACCACGTGCAGGGCCGTCTCGCCCGTGCCCTCGAGAAGGGCTAGCGCCTGGGCGGGGATCGGGATGTAGACCTGCGCGCCGGTCTTCTGCGTGAATATGCGTATCTTGCCGTTGTGGATGTCGTGCGGGGTGAGCGCCCGGAGGTCCGAGAAGCGCAGGCCCGTGAAGCACGAGAAGAGGAAAGCCCGCAGCGCCTCGCGCTCGGAGAAGTTGAGTTGCTCGGAGCGTTCCTT
>JAEEGH010013351.1_pt1 | contig 18232 bp, 14 predicted proteins | sample 9134181 | NCBI WGS metagenome assembly JAEEGH01 (sample SAMN16246544, study PRJNA631951) | gut metagenome | biome: gut microbiome; feature: rumen; material: DP-attached | host: Bos | place: Iran: Karaj | collected 2018-10 | reverse complement strand
ACAAATGTTACAGTTATTTCCTGCGCTTTGATGGAAGGAGTTTCTTTGAAAAGAAGGTAAAGGTAATTTGTGCTCAAAAGGACAAGATCGTCTTTACATACGGAGTTTAAATCCTTATTAACCGGGTAATTCTCCGGACGAAGAATCTCTGCAGCAAGGCCATCAAATCCAGCGTTAGGGTTCGCATTTAATACGGTTCTGTAATCTTTAGGCACATCGGACCAGTCGAAATTGGCCGAGCCTTTACTAAGGAGCCACTTATACGGCGAGACAGAGACCAGCGTTATTTTTTCATTGATGAGACTACCAGGAGCTATCCCATTGAAGTCCTGTCGGCTTGTAACTTCTATAGCCGCGAACTCATTTGCATAAGAAGAATACATATCCGGTAACGCGGCCTTATTGAAATGGTAATCATCATACTTATTTATCATCTTCTTCTTTTCTTCTCCTGACAGGCCCTTGGAACCATTATTATAGACCTGAACAACTTTGGAATCCGGATAGAAGTTCAATCCTATCTGAGACATATCAACATAGGTCTGAATCAGATTAGGACTGCTGGTGGCATCTCCGATCAAATCATCTCCGTTGGCATGTGCGCAACTAAGTATTATCAAAGATGTAGATAATAACACTATGGATGTCAGTAATGCGTTCCGAGAGTAAATGCTATTAGTCATGTTGCTCATATGTTCTTATTCCTTTCATACTGGAACAAAAATAAGGACTCTTTTCCTCCTAAAGAATGATTATGGAGATGAATTAAGGTTTGTAATAAGTAAAACATGTTTATTTTCAAATGGTTAGGAGAGATACCCTTGAACGAGAATTAAGGTTTTGTTTAGAAACAGTCTCTAATGTCCCCCTTCTAGAGCGCATTTAATTGATAATGAGTTATATTATTTCCTTATCGGGAGGTTAGAAATCCTTGAGAGAGTCTGCAATTTTTAACTAAATTTGCATAACCTGTAAAGAATTGAAAAGCCCATGAGACGCTCTGGATTCATACTGTTTTTGGTACTGCTGGCGGTTTTGTCCTGCTCAAAGAAGAACGAGATGATTGAACCGGTTCTAAAGGAGTTGGATGAGACCATCGACAACCGGCAGCGGTTTGAGAATGAGAAGCAGGACCGCATTGCCCGTTTGAAGAAAGACCTGCAGGAAACGGATAATATCCATAAGCGGACAGAATTATACTACAGTCTCTTCGACCAATACAAGAACTACCAGTATGATTCGGCATTTGTTTATGCCAAGCTGCTTGAAAAGAATGCGCTTCAGGAAGGTTCCAAGATCGAGTACCGGGTGAAGTCCCAGGTAGCCCTTCTTCACTGTTTCAAGAGTGTGGGCTTCTTCAATGAGGCCGTGGATGTGATCCGGGCCTTTGACCCAAAGGATGTTCCGGCACCGATATGCGCCGAGTTCTATTTCCTGGGTGCAGAGACCTGGCAGAACCTGAGTTCATTCGTACGCGGCACCGAAGCCTTGGCCAGCAAGTATGACGCAGAGAAGCTGGCGTGCTATGACAAAGTGCTTGAATATGCAGCCCCAGATTCATACCTATATGGATATGCTAATCTGGACAAGATGCTCATCGAGAATTATTCCGATTCGCTGGCCATATCTGCCCGTGATGCATTTATCGTAATGAACGACTGGGATGACCATCAGAAAGCCGTCCAGTATTCCATTCTTTCAGAAGCATACAACAAAGTTCAGAAATACGACGAGGCGGTTTATTATCGTGCATTGTCGGCCATCCTGGATATTCGGTCATGTACGCATGAAACCACATCGGCCAAAGTGCTGGCCGGGCACATGTATGCCAGGGGCGATATAGACAGGGCCTACAAATATATCCAGCAGGCCCAGTATGATGCCGAGTTCTACAATTCCAGACTTAGAAAAGCCGAGATCCACACCATTCTGCCGGTTATTGAAAACGGTAGGTACAACTGGCTCAACAACCAGCGGCTGCTGCTGTTCATTATCCTGTTTGTCATTGCCGGCCTGCTGGCCCTCACAGTGATTCTGCTCCTAATTCTCAGATCCAGGAACAAGGTTCTAGCCCAGACTCACGCGGATCTGGCAGAGAAGACCGATTTGCTGGAGAAGAGCAACCTTTCATTGACAGAGGCTATTGCAAAACTGCGTGAAGCCAATGAAATCAAGGACCAGTACATCATCCAGTCCCTTTACTGTAATACTGCTTTTGTCAACGAGGTGAATGAAGCTGTCAATGAAGCCGTCCGTGATATCACACTCAAGCGCCCGGATGAAGCCAGAACCACCCTGTACCATATCGGCATCAAGAAGGAACGCGCCAGGATTGCAGCAAGTTTTGATACGGCATTCCTGAAACTCTTCCCCAACTGGTTGGATGAGTTCAACTCCTTGTTCCCGAAGGAGTCACAAATACGTCTTGCAGAAGACGGGACCATGCCTATGGATGTCCGCATCTTTGCCCTGATGCGTCTTGGCTTCGACAATGCGGCGGAAGTGGCCGAGTATCTGAACCTGTCCATTGATACGGTGTATGTTTACAAGGCCAGGCTAAAAAGTAAGGCTCTTGTTGACAAAGATGAATTTGACAGCAGGATAATGGCTATTCAAAAACCTTAAAACTTAAATAAACTCCTAAATAATATGAATAGGATTAGCAAGGAGATGTTTCTTTTACTGTCATTGTCTCTAATTGCCTTTATTACACAATCATGCAACAGAGAGAATGAGATGATAGATACCTCGTTCAAGTCGATATATAAAGTTTCAGAAATCTCCCTGGAAGGCGGAACAATACTGCCAAAATACATTGATGATGATAATAGTACCGAAAGCCGCGCATTCTACGAAAGTATCGACACTGCCTTAGTATTTAAAGATATACCATCATTAAAGCCTGAGCACAAAGATGTTTGTGCAATTGATTGGCGAATTACTGATATGGATGTTATCACGTTAACCGATTATGATGCAAGCCACCCTTCAGGGTCCTCGCTAAAAGACATCTTGATGCTGGAATATAAATACAAGAAGAAACACATTTCAATTAAAGTCTCTGATATTAAATATGGTATAGTAATGCTTTCTGATTATTATCCGTATGATCCCGACTTCAGTTTTCTGTATCTATCACCAATAAACGAAAGACAATCGCTTTACGGAGCTAAAGTTGAGGTTATTATTAAGGATTCTTTCGGGAGAACCTTAAATGCCAAATCTGAGTAGTTTTATAATTCGGGGTCTGCTTATTCACTAATGCAGACCTTTTTCTTCATACTAATACGCTAAATTCAGCATTACAACTCTCTTAATTATAGTATCACAATGTTCTAGTTATCACACTGTGTATTAATTACTTGCGTTAAGCTCGCACCTTATTTGTCGGCTTAATTCCTTCCTTTTCTATATATAGAGGGGTAACTTTGGGCTGTGCAAATTGCAAAGTTTTAACCAATAATTAATACGTATGAAATTACCCCTTAGAAGAGCTGCCGCCTTGGTGCTGACCGGTGTGTTGTGTCTCCTCCCCTTGAAAGGATGGGCGCAAAACGACTCAGTCCAGGGCGTTGTTTCTGATGCGGCAAACGGAGAGCCTATCCCCGGTGTCGTTGTCATGGTTCAAGGTACGAACAATGGCGTGAGTACTGACCTGGATGGTCACTATGTCCTTCCGTTGAAAGGTCAGAAAAACCCTGTCATCGTGTTCCGTTCTATCGGCTATTCCACACAGGAAATTGCCGTGAATGGCCGTACTACTATCGACGTATCACTCTCTCCGGATATGGAGTTCCTGGATGAGGTGGTTGTTATCGGTTATGGTACATTGGATAAAAAAGAGCTGACATCGGCTATTTCACACGTCTCCAGCAAAGAATTCCTGGCCACTTCAGGCTCCGATCCGTCAATGATGATACAGGGTAAGGTAGCCGGCGTTACCGTTGAGAATACAGGTGCTGCAGACCCGAATAATAATGCAAGTATCCAGGTCAGAGGTATTTCTTCCAGAAATGCCGGTCTTGGACCACTTATCGTTATTGACGGTATTCCTGGCGGAAATCTGACCAATATTAATCCAAACGACATCGAGTCTATCGATATCCTGAAAGACGGCGCCGCCTCTGCTATATATGGTACGCGCGGTAGTAATGGTGTCGTTCTCATCAACACCAAGAAGGGCGCCAAGGATGGTGCGTTCCATACCTCTTATGAAGTGGTGACGGGTGCCAATGTGATGGTGAAGGATCTGGATATGCTCTCAGCTCAGGAGTTCCGTGAAAAGAAAGTGGCCAGTGGTTCCGCTGAAGACTTTGGCGGAAACATTGACTGGCTCAAGGAAGTCAGCCGTGTAGGTTTTTCCCACCAGCATACCATCACTCTCTCCGGCGGTAATATGGACAACAATTTCCGTGTGAGCGCCGACTACAGGAAGGCAAACGGTATTGACAAGAGGTCAGAGAGAGAAGAGTATGGCGCACGTGCCAGCTTCAACCACAATTCCAAGAACGGGCTGTTTACCTTCGTTGTTAACCTAGCTCCTAGGCTTGTCAAGAGCAAATCGGCTGATTGGAATGTATTCCACTATGCTATCGAGGCAAACCCCACTTCCCCCATCTATGACCCTCAGGATCCTTCCAGGTATTTCAGTTTCCTTGGCCAGCGTGCCGATAAAAACCCTGTGGAAATCATCAATACGGAATTGAATGACCACGAGTATAAGCTTCTGGACTGGGATGCTACGGCAAGACTGAATATCCTCCCCGGCCTTTCTACCCAGGTCACTTATTCGGATCAGTACATCGGCAGCATCGGCGGGTACTTCATCCCTTCGACCAATAACAAGACCAACAGGTCAGAAGCCAGCCGCTCTTACGACCAGACAGAGAAGCACGCCATTGAATGGGTGACTAACTTCCAGAAGTCTTTCGGAAGCCATAATCTGAAGGCGATGGCCGGTTATTCCTGGCAGACCATTATGTACAGCGGATTCAGCGCGGCAAACAAGGATTTTGCTAACGACGGAACCACTTATGATTCTTTGAACCAGGGAGAATGGGGACTTGAAGAAGGTCACGACGGAACCTCATCTTACAGGAATGACTCCAAGCTGATTGCATTCTTCGGCCGTATCAATTATGACTATAAAGGCAAGTATCTTTTCACGGCATCTCTCCGTTACGAGGGTTCCTCCAAGTTCGGCGCCAATAACAAGTGGGGATATTTCCCTGCTGTTTCTGCCGGTTGGCGTATCTCTCAGGAAGAATTCATGAAGGGTTGCTCTAGCTGGCTGAATGACCTGAAACTCCGCGCAGACTTCGGTGTGACCGGTAACCAGGACTTTGATAGCTATAAGTCCCTGAGCACCATGACCGGTTATGGCCAGTATTACTATCAGGGTAAATGGTTTACCGTATGGGGCGCTTCCAAGAACGTCAATCCTGACCTTCGCTGGGAGAAAGGTATCAACTGGAATATCGGCCTTGATTTCGCCGTGCTGAATAACAGGCTGAGCGGTTCCATCAACTACTTCAACCGCACCCAGCAGGATTTGCTTGGTGACTACAACGTCTCTATTCCTCCCTACCTCTTCTCTACTACTTTTGCCAATGTGGGTACGATGAAGAACAGTGGTGTTGAGATTGAACTCCGCGGCACCGTAGTCAACACGAAGGATTTCACTTATAATGTAACGCTCGTCGGTTCCACTATGGACAACCGCTTCGTTTCTTTCTCAAACAATGACTACAAAGGCCAGAAGTTCTATTATGTCGCTCCTACCGAGGATCCTTTCCCGTTCCACTATTTGCAGAGAATCGAAGAGGGTGAACGTATCGGTAACTTCTATATGTGGAAATTCGCCGGATTTAACTCCTCAGGAGAATGGATCATCTATGACAAGAATGGAGATTACAAGATTGGCATGGATGCAACGGATGAGGATATGTATTCCGTTGGTAACGGCCTTCCCAAGTTCACGGCCAGCTGGTCTAACTATTTCCGTTACAAGAACTTCGATTTGAATGTTTACTTCAGAGGCGCTTTTGGATTTGACATCTTCAATGTTCATGAGTTCTACTATGGCATCCCTGGTATGACCAGTAATGTCATGAAGCTTGCCTATACCAAGAATGCGAACATCAAGGAGAATCCGCTTGTTTGTGACTACTATCTGGAGAAGGGCGATTATGTGAAGCTGGATCTGCTCACTCTGGGCTATACCTTCAACTTCAACAATAAGTATATCGACAGCTTGAGGCTCAGTGTTACCGGTAAGAACCTGCTTACCTTTACCTCTTTCTCTGGTGTTGATCCTTCGACCTACAGCACCAACGGTTTGACCCCTGGCGCTACGGGTTCACGTAATTACTATCCTACATGCAGGCAGTTCCTGGTAGGTCTCCAGGTTGGTTTCTAAAAGAATAAGCAAGTATGAAAGCATATAGATATTTATTGGCCATCATCTGCTCGTGCATGTTCGCCTCTTGCACGGATTTGTCTGAGAACCTGTATGACCAGGTTGGTTCGGACAACTACTACAATACGGAGATGGATGTAATCAGGGCCGTCTTCCGTCCTTTCGAGCACGCTTACTGGAGTGTTCAGCCCAGACAGGTTCTTCAGGAACTGACGTCTGACCAGATTGCCACCTGGAAGAAAGATGACTGGTGGGAAGACGGCGGTAAATGGAGCCGCCTCCACTATCATACCTGGACCATTGAGGAAGAGTACTTCAAGAGCGAATGGGAGTCTTGCTTCCAGGGTATCATGCAGTGCAACTACATCATGGATGACCTTGCGAAACTCGATTGCAAGAATCTTGGTATGACCCAGGAAACGTTTAATGCGCTTGCCGCTCAGTGCCGCACCCTTAGGGCATGGTTCTATCTTCGTCTCCTCGATGAGTTCAGGAATGTGCCGCTGGCCATCAGTTCTGATGTCACCAAGAATACCGAGACGAATGTGAGCCCGGAAAAACTCTTTGAGTTCATTGAAACCGAGCTGAAAGAATGCGTAGAACAACTTCCTGTAAAAGCTGGCGCTGCCGGAAACGGAGTCAACCAGGGACAGTGGAACAAGGCATCTGCCGCTGCACTGCTGGTCCGTCTGTATTTGAATGCGGAAGTCTATATCGGCACCAAGAAGTACACGGAGTGCGCAGGTGTCGCTAAAAAGATCATCGGCGGCGAATACGGCGCCTACTCCCTGGAGCCAACCTGGGATAAGGTTTTCGACTGGAATAATGAGAACTCTCCGGAAATTCTCTTCGGTTTCCCTTCAGCCAAGGGTTACAGTCATTACGTATATGCCGGTGACACCTTCTGGTGGACTGTTCCAGCTCGCCAGGTAAGTTATTATTTTGGCGATGTGGAGGCCATGTCCATCAATGGCGACCATAACTGTAAGTATCGTCTGGCTCCCAGCTTTACGCCCGATGACAAGCCCTACACCACCCAGCTTGGCCGCACCGTTGCCAAATTCAAGAAATATCCCGAGGACTACCGTCTGAAGATGTACAAGAATTTGGGGAACAGCACACGCGAAGGCATGATGCTCTTTGGTTACCTCGAGTATGAGAATGGAGGATCTACCAAGAGAGTTACCAGCCCTGAAGGCGGTTATGACCTCTACCTCAGAGATGCCGTTGCCCAGTTCAAAGGCACAGCTCCCGGAGAGTATCCTTCTGACCTCACCTCCGATATGACCCATGGGGACCACAATAGTGGCTGGGGGTATATCAAGTATCCTTTCTATGCCGACAATGATGAAGGCCAGCTGGAGGCTGACTGGGTGGAAATCCGCCTGCCAGAGATCTATTATTCCCTCGCCGAATGTGAATTCCGCAACGGTAATGTGAATGAGGCCGGAAAGCTTCTCAACACAGTTAGAAAGCGTAACTATCCTGCATCTGCTGTAAATGACTATCTCTACCAGCCCGACGGCCCCGTAGTCCTGGATGAAAAAGAACTGCTGGATGAATGGGGACGTGAATTCCTCTCAGAAAGCAGGAGAAGGACTGACCTTATCCGCTTTGGCGTCTTCTGCAGCGGCGTATGGTGGGATAAGAATGCGGATCCTGACAATCACACGATTATCTTCCCGCTGCACAGAGATGTGCTGAATGCTAATCCGAAACTAAACCAAAATGACGGTTACTCAAGACCTGAATAAGTAAACACTTTATTATCAACAATTTTAATCAATCAGTTATTATGAAAAAAACTGCATTACTGGCTATCCTCTGCGGAGCACTGGCCATTGTCTCCTGCAAAAAGCCGGACGACAACAAAATTATCCCTGACGTTGAAAAAGAGTACACTGAGCTCTATGCCCTGGGCGCTTCTGTGAACAAATGGGATTCCATGGATCCGGAACCGATGAAGAAAGTCGGCAAGAACCTCTTTGAAATTGAGGTTGACCTCATCAAGAGCAACGAGAACAAGCTTATCAAGTTCTGCACCACCAAGGGTCTTGACTGGAGCCAGACTGACTATCTCGTGCCCGCAACTGTTGAGGCTGACAAGCCCTATGGTTTCCTGAAAGAAGGTGACGGTAACAAACTCCAGCATTCCAGCGAAAAGGCTGACGGTGTCGGTAATCTGAAAGACTGGTTCTTCGGCCTTGAGGCTGGCAAGAGCGGCCACTATCGCCTGACTGTAAACCCTTACGAGCTCACCGTTAAGGCTGAAAAGCTCAGCTCTCTCCCCGACAAGGCCGAGGCCGTTTGGGAAGAAGGTATGGTCTATATGGTCGGTGATGCCACTCCCGCAGGCTGGGATATCAATTCCCCTACCGCTATGGTTAAGAATGGCGACATCTTCACTTATGAGGGTCCTCTCGCTGTAGGTGAGATGAAGTTCCCTGTTGAGTTCAGATGGGATGGTCCTACCTATATGGCAGAAGAGGCCGGTACTGACATCACCGCTGGTGGTGAATTTACCACTGTCCTTTCTCCGAATGGTGATCCTGACAACAAGTTCAAGGTGACCGCTGCCGGTAACTACAAGCTCACGCTTGATACCAAGGCCCTCAAACTCAAAGTCGAGGTTAAGTAATTCTGCGATGAGAATCAAAGCATTATCACTTGTTATTATTCTGTCTCTGGCAAGCACAAGCCTGCTTGCCAGGGACAGTAAATACACTCGTCACGGAACGGGTCCAAAGTATTGGATTGCGTACGAATGGTGCTTTGATCATGACAAACCCATTCCGGAGGCTCGATGGAAAAACAACATTGACTGGATGGCCGAGAATTTCCGGGATTACGGGTATGACATGATCTGTAATGACGGGTGGATTGAGGCCGCTCAGACCATCAACGAGAATGGGTATATTACCAAGTATAACAGTGAGTGGCAAAACGGGTTTGAATACTGGAACAAGTATATCGCCGACAAAGGAATGAAGGTTGGTGTGTACTATAATCCCATGTGGATGACCCGTGCCGCTTACTTTGCAAACTGCCCCGTTGAGGGGACAAATGGTAAAACTACCATGGACATCGCTGGGAAGAAGAATTTCAACGATATGCTCTTCTGGGTCGATGTCAACAAAGAAGGCGCAGAACAGTGGATCAAAGGTTATGTCCGCTATTTCAAGAGCCTTGGCGTGAGTTATCTCAGGATTGACTTCCTTGAGAACTATGAGCGCAATTATGGAACTGCCGCTTATGACAAAGCGTTACAATGGATTGCCGAGGAAGCCGGAGACGATCTTTTCCTCAGCCTGGTTATGCCAAACTGCTACCATCATGGCAAGACAGAACTGAAGTACGGTGATATGATTCGTGTGGACGATGACTGCTTTAAGGGTGGCTGGGACTTTGCCAGCTCACGTCGTCGCGGGCAGCATAAATCTTCCTGGCCGCAGTACGGAAATGCTTTCGACGGCATGGTTGCCTTCTCTGATGTGGCGGCCAAAGGACAGATGATTCTCGATGGTGACTTCATGCGTTTGAATACGATGGCCACCAAAGAAGAAAAGCAGTTCCTATACTCATTAATGGTCATGGGCGGCTCTGCACTGACAATAGCTGACCAGTATGACACCATCGGCGATGCCGTAGAAATTTATCAGAATCGGGAAATGATTGAACTGAATGACCTGGGATTTGTCGGTCGGCCTTTGAGTCGCAGACTCTCAAGCGCGAACAGTTCCCGCTGGGTTGGGCAGCTTCCCGATGGCGACTATATAGTCGGCCTGTTTAATCGAGAAGAAGATACGATTCAAAGCGGAATAGACTTCTTCAAAGAACTAGGAATCAAAGAGGGCGCCGTAGAGAATGTGAGAGATTTATGGCAACATCAAGACCTTGGGGAAATGTGTGAGAAATACACCACAGCCCTTGCTCCCCACAGTTGCAAAATCTTGAGGATTCGCCCTAAAGGGAGTAAACGTTATCAAGCGGAGTTTGCTTCACCCAAAGGCGGCGTCACCACAAACATAGCAAATGAGTAGTTGGTTAAAAGGGTTAATAGTTATTATGGTTGGGTGTTCCGCAGCTTTTTTCTGCTCCTGCAAAAAAAGCTGCGGGATGTCTTATGTGCCCGAACTATTAACCGACGAGCAGTTCAGCGGAGCTGGATATGCCCAGGGATTTGACTCCCAAGAAGGTGAACTTGTTTTCAATGTCTCCAGCCCTTCTGCCTCCACAGTCTACTTGACAGTTCGTGGGTGTGGCAAAGCAGAAGCACAGATTGTCGTGAACGGACAAAAAGCTACCATCTCATTTGAAGAAAGCGAGAAGTGGCAGGAAGTGTCAGTTTCTGTCCGACTTCAAGCCGGAGACAACTTGATAACCATCAAACAGGCAAACACTACTGTATCACCGTTAATGGTGGATTACATTGAAATTCAGAATATGTAAATGAACATGAAACCACATCATATCTATATGGCCTTGTTCATGCTGCTGGTGTTTGCCGGCTGTAAGAAGGATATTATCCCTGACGATGATGATAATACGACTAAGACCGGGTATGATATGGTCTTCGATGAAGAAGATGTTCCAGTACTGTCTCTCAAAGTATCTCTGAACGAATGGAACCGACTTCTGGAGGCTTATGATACTGACCATAATACCCGGGAATACGTCCATTGTGATGTGGTTTTCGAAAAACATGGCAAACAGTATGCGGTACCCGATGCTGGTCTCAGACTCCGAGGTCAAACCTCTAGGCGCCGTCCTGAAGGAGATGAAGGCCAGATGCATGGTACTGGAAACTGGCGTAGATGCCACTACGGCCTGAACTTCAGAAAATTTCACAAAGGCGATGATAACTATGATTTGGACGGAGTCCACCGTATCAATCTGAAGTACGCCAAAGAAGATCCTTCCTATATCCGGGAAAAGTATTGTTTTGACCTGCTTCAACGGATGGGTATTTGGACCGCTGAGAGAGCGTCCTGGTGCCGGCTTTTCATCCATGTTGAAGGTGATGCCCTTCCTGTTTATATGGGTGTCTACTTGATGATGGAGGCCATTGAGGACGAATTCATAGAAGAGAGACAACAGTTCAATGGTGACGACGGTTTCTTATGGAAGTGCGGTTGGGGCGCGAATCTCAGAGATACGGATGATTGGAGATTTGGAGTAGATGAGAACCTGGGAACGGCATATGCTTATGAGCTAAAAACGCATAAGAAGCAGTTTGCTAAGGGAAAGGAACAACTATGCAGGTTCATTCGCGCTGTCAGGAGCCTCTCCGGAACAGCTTTCCGAGACTGGATAGAGAAACACTGTGATGTGGACTTGCTCCTCCGTACCTATGCGGTATTCATCGCTGTCGGCCACTGGGATGATTACTGGAATGACATGAACAATTTCTACCTGTATTTTAACAGTGATGATCTGGACAATTATCGGATGTTCATGATTCCATATGATATGGATAACACGCTGGGAACGACGCATATTTGTGGCGTCCAGACTGATGCCGGCAGGCATGACCCTTTCAACTGGGGGCTGGATGAATGTATCTTCATTTCCAAGATTCTCAGTATTGAAGAATATCGTTCTAAGTATAGGGAGTATCTGAAAGCTATCGCCGCCCCTGGAAGCGAGTTTACATATGAGAAAAGTATCGTTAGGATAAAAGAATGGCAAAACCTCATACGTCCCTATCTGGCCAATGCTACGGGAGAAGACCTAACAATCCAGGATCTGCCTGCCTCGTGGTCAAATAACCGCTGGTACAGGATAATGGAGGACGGCTCGAGCAATTGGTTCAGAATCAAATGCGGCGTTTTGTCTGCGCTATAAATGAATATTACTAAAACTATTATACAATGAAAACTAAAGGATTGACTCTTCTTCTGTTACTGGCACTGGGTTGCCAGAGCCACCCTGAGCAAGGGACTGTGATGAATGAACTTCAGTCCCCTGACGGGAAAATGAAGATGGAATTTCTGCTTACTGCTGACGGGACGCCTCAGTATTCTCTAAGCTATGACGGTGTCCAGGTGGTACTACCCAGCGCTCTTGGCTTTGAACTGAGGGGAACTGTAAAGGCCTCAAAATTAACTTTCGGGGACAAAGTGGGCAAAGTGGACGAAAGGGAGCCTTATTCGCTTCATGACGGCTTCGAGTTAACAGGGACATCAACTGATACGTTTGAAGAATCCTGGAGGCCTGTATGGGGCGAAGAATCGGTCATCTCCAATCATTACAACGAGCTCCTGGTCAACCTTACTCAGAAAGAGACGGGAAACAAGATGGATATCCGATTCCGTCTATATGACGATGGTTTGGGATTCCGTTACGAATTCCCTGGGATGCAGCCGCTCAATTATTTCGTCATCAAGGAGGAACTTACAAACTTTGCCATGGCCGACGATTGCACGGCATGGTGGATTCCCGGTGACTTTGATACACAGGAATACGAATACACAGAGTCACGCCTTTCAGAAATCAGCAAGCACCTGGAGGCTGCCGTGTGCGGGAACTCTTCCCAGACGCTGTTCTCGATGAGCGGTGTCCAGACGTCCCTGCTGATGCGGACGGATGAGGGCCTGTATGTCAGTATTCACGAAGCTGCACTGGTGGATTACCCTTGCATGCACTTGAATGTTAATGAAAAGACCCATACGCTGACCTCTTTCCTGACCCCTGATGCTCAGGGATGGAAGGGATATATGCAGACTCCTTGTCATACGCCCTGGCGTACTGTCCAAGTAACCGATTCAGCTACCAAAATGCTGGCAAGCCGTCTCGTCCTGAATCTGAATGAGCCTTGCGCTTATGACGACACCTCCTGGATTCATCCCGTGAAATATATGGGTGTATGGTGGGAGATGATTTCTAATGCTGGTAGTTGGTCTTATACGGACGATTATCCTTCTGTAAAGCTTGGGATCACAGATTATTCATCGGCTAAGCCTAACGGCCGCCACAGCGCAAATAACGCAAATGTGCGCCGATATATCGATTTCGCTTCGGCCAATGGTTTTGACGCGCTGCTGATTGAGGGTTGGAATATTGGCTGGGAAGACTGGGCTGGTAACTCAAAGGATGCCGTATTTGACTTCTTAACTCCCTATCCTGATTTCGACATAGAGGCCTTGAATGACTATGCCCATTCCAAGGGTATCAAACTGATAATGCATCACGAGAGTTCATCTTCTGTCAGGAATTATGAGCGCCACATGGAGAAAGCATACCAGTTGATGGACAAATATGGATATGATGCAGTGAAATCCGGCTACGTCGGCGATATTCTTCCTCGTGGCGAATACCATTACGGACAGTGGATGGTAAACCATTATCTCTATGCTGTTACAGAAGCGGCAAAGCATCACATTATGGTCAACGCTCACGAGGCAGTCAGGCCAACCGGTCTGTGCAGGACGTATCCGAACCTTATCGGTAACGAATCGGCCCGCGGCACGGAATATCAGGCATTCGGCGGAACACAGCCCATGCACGTGACTATCCTTCCTTTCACCAGGTTGAATGGTGGCCCGATGGATTTCACGCCTGGTATTTTCGAGATGAATTTAAGTTCGTTCGCAGACAACAGTTCCCATGTGAATGCTACGATTGCCAACCAGCTGGGACTCTATGTAACCATGTATTCCCCTCTGCAGATGGCGGCAGACCTGCCACAGCACTATGAACAGCATATGGACGCATTCCAGTTCATCAAGGACGTGGCCGTGGATTGGTCTGAGAGCCGTTATCTGATGGCAGAACCTGGAGATTACATCGTCATTGCCAGAAAAGCCAAAGGAACTGGACAATGGTTCCTGGGAGGCGTAGTGGATGAGCAAAAACGGGACTTTGATATTCCTCTTTCCTTCCTTGATGAAGGTGTATCATATGAGGCTACCCTTTACCGGGATGCCGAGGATGCCCATTACGAGACCAATCCTCAAGCATACGTCATAGAGAAGATCACCGTATCGGCCGGTGACAACCTGAAAGTCACGGCTGCGCCAGGAGGAGGCTTTGCAGTCTCATTCAAGCATCTGTAAGGTATTTGATGATACCTTGCAGATGTGTTTGAATGACGGCATTCCGTCCTACATCCGATAGAAGGAATTCCACATCATCCTGGTTGTCCATCATGAAGTTCTCCGTGAGGACTGCAGGCATTACGGTGTGTCGGATGATATAAAAAGATGCTTCAAAATCGGCATCTCCATCGGAGAAATCTTTGCGGATTCTGCGCTCTGGGAAGTTGGCTTCCGCTGCTTCATAGAGTTTACTGGCCAGCAGATCTGCACTGGTCTCTCCGATGGTTGTATATGCCGACCAGCCTTGCGGCTGTCTCCATTCGTTTCCCCTCCCTGACGCGTTACAGTGGATGGAAATCAGTATTGAATCGGGTCCGTAAGCGTTTGCCCTGCGGACTCTTTCTTTTAGCGGGAGGTCGTTTTCTACGGCTACTCCTTCCACGCCTCCATCGGCAAAGCCTTCGACCCCTCTGCCCTCCATGCCCAGATGATGGGCTTCTACCGGGCCCTTTGCAAGTAATAAAACAAAGCGGGAAAGCCGGAAACAGCCGTCTTGCGGAGTCGAATAGTCTCGATATACAACGTATTGGATTGATTATTAAAAATGGGCCCGAAAAATGTGATTTCGGGCCCATTTTGGGGCTAGCGCCACGTAACTAATTGATTTACATAGCGGTTCGCGGAGGAAGAGGGATTCGAACCCCCGGTACATTGCTGTACAACAGTTTTCAAGACTGCCGCCATCGACCACTCGGCCATTCCTCCTGGGGGTCCCGCGGAAACGGGACTGCAAAGATAGGAAAAAAAACTTAATTTCCTACTTGAACCACTTGGTAAGGTTGTCTTTTGCCCAGAGGTAGTAGAGAAGGAGACCGATCCAGCTGGTGGCAAGGACGATGACTGCGACGATGATCTTTCCTACCAGGGAAATGGGCTTCTTGAAGATGTCGATAACTGCTGCGATGGCGAGGACGACACCGATGATGTAAACAATAGTGGAAATCATAGTATTGAATTAAAAAGTTAGTTTCAGGGAAAGACCGGTAACGGGCTGGATGCCGGTGCCGGGGACGGGAGTGTAGGCAAAGTAGGGATCCATGCTCAGGCTCACGGAGGTGTAGCCGTGGCAGTCCTGCCAGTACATGTCCTTTACCTTTGCTATCTTGCTGGCGTCCACGATGGACCAGATGTTGAGGGCCACGCGGGCAAGACCTACCAGAAGGATACCGCCGGGCAGGGCAGGCATGGTGTCGAAGTTGGGGTTATCCGGATCCTGGACATCGTACCAGGCATTGAATTCAGAGACCCACTTGTTACCCAATGACCTGGTATAGGAACCCATCAGGATGTTTGCACCGGCTACGCAGAGGCCGCGGCCCCATTCGCCCTCGAAAAACTCTCCCAGCCCGGGAATCAGGAACGATGCAAAACCGTTCCAGAACGGGCTGTAGGGCTGCCCCTGGACCTTCCTGTAGTCACGTGTGCTGTACAGGCCCTTGAGCTCCTTGTACTTCTTTTTGGTGTAAGTGGCGGTACGTCCGGAGTATACGTCATTGTCTCCGTTCTGGTACTTCACGGATTCAATCTGGGAGATGGGAATTGTGAAGGTGGGACCATTCGGGTTGCTGTACCTCTTATAAGATATGCTGGAATCGTCCACCTGAAGGATCCTGGCCTCGATGGAGCGGCCGTCCTTGGTGTGGATGATGTCCTGTGCTGCTGCGTTTATGCAAAGACCGGCAAATAAGCCGATGATAAGGAGTAATTTTTTCATAGACGTTCGTTTATCAAAACAAATATAGTGATTTTTCACAACACTTGCTCATTTTACCGTAACTTTAGGAATATCGGACCAGAGAGTGGTGTAATGAGGGGACTGGTGTTCCCGTGCAGAGAATACCTTGCCGTCTCCCTGTACTCCAAAGCGGAGAGTCCCCGGCCCGAATGCGGAATTCACGCTGTCAAGGGCTGCGGAGAGCCGAGCGGAGCGCTCCGCAGCAGCGGTATCGGCAAAAAGGGAGCCGGTGGCGTCTTCTTCCTGGATGAGTTTCAGGATTACCACGCCGGCCTTTTTGTAGCCGTATCCGGGGCGGAAGAGATCCCGCGTGGCCGCAACCGCCGCTCCAACAAACGCCTTGTGGTCCGATGTCCCGTCCGGGAAAGTCACAAGGGACGATCCGTGTGTCTGCGGGGCGTTGTCCTTGAACCTGTTGGTGAATGCGAAAACGGTCATCTCAAGGCAAAGGCTGTGCTGGGCACGGAGTTTCTGGACGGCGCTCAGGGCGAAGTTTGCAGTCTGGGAACAAAGCTCCGGAAGGGAAGTGATCTCATGAGCGAAACTCCTTGATACACAAATTGTCTGCTTTGCTTCCACATAATCCTCGAATTCAATGCATGGTATACCGCGTAGTTCCTGCCAGGTGCGGAATCCGGGTAGGGCGAAGAGCTTTCGGACCACGTTTTCCTGGAGCCGCGTATAGTCCCAGGCAGTCTTTATGCCCATTGCTTCCAGCTTGGGTACGGAGCGTCTGCCGATGCCCCAGACATCGGCAACGGGGAAACGCCGGAGTACTTTTTCTACATCCTGCGGCCGCCACATATAACAACCGCCCCGGAGTTTCGGGTACTGCTTGCACAGTTTGGACGCCACCTTGGCCAGGGTTTTCGTGGGTGCAACTCCAACTGAAACCGGGATGCCGGTGCACCTGAGGCATTCGGCCGATATCCTCTTCGCAAGGGCGTCAAAATCGGCCTGGATGCCGCGGAAATCCAGGAAGGCCTCGTCTATGGAATACTGTTCCACGGAAGGGGAGAAGCGCCTCAGCACTTCCTGCACACGGCGGGACATGTCCCCGTACAGAGGGAAGTTGCCGCTGAACACCGCCACGCCGTTCTTGTCCACTATATTCCTTATCTTGAAATAAGGGTCTCCCATCTTGATGCCCAGGGCCTTGGCCTCGTTGGACCGTGCAACCGCGCAGCCGTCGTTGTTGGAAAGGACGATGACAGGTTTCCCCTGCAGGTCCGGGCGGAAAACCCGCTCGCAGGAGGCGAAGAAGTTGTTGCAGTCGGCAAGGGCGAACATCAGGCTTTTTTTATTATCCAGGTCACGATGCCCCAGATTACAAAGTTGTTCTCCGGACCAACCGGGATGGGCTTGTATTTGGTGTTGTGGTCGTTGCAGGGCATGAGGATGGCGCCGCCCTCGTGGATTTCCACCTTTTTCACGGTATACTCCCCGTCGATGAAGCACACTGCCTTGCAGCCGTTCCATGGCTCCAGTGCGCGGTCCACAATGAGGATGTCGCCCTCGTCCATGTCAGCATCTACCATGGACACTCCGTCCACCTGGAAGAAGAAGGTGGAGGCGGAGTGCCTTACCAGCAGTTTCACAAGGTCCAGCTTTTCACGGATGTCCTCTGCGGGAGAGGGGAATCCGGCCTTAACACTGCCAAGCATATCGCCCTCAAAGGCGTTGTCTATGGGGAATGGTTCCATTATGTCTGTTTGGTTTTCCCAAAGTTAGTATTTTTTTTGCTTATTTGAGGAAAAGATACTACATTTGCAGTCCCGATTTCCACAGGGGCGTAGCTCAGCTGGTTTAGAGCGCTTCAGTCACATTGAAGAGGTCATCGGTTCGAATCCGATCGTCCCTACACAAAGAAGGCAGCCGTCAAAGGCCGCCTTCTTGTTCTTTTATATAATACCTTAAAGCTGATTGTCCTGGAGCTGGAAGGTATTGCCCTGGCGGACGTCGCCGGTCTGCATGCCTTTCTTT
>JAEEGH010013350.1_pt1 | contig 18235 bp, 11 predicted proteins | sample 9134181 | NCBI WGS metagenome assembly JAEEGH01 (sample SAMN16246544, study PRJNA631951) | gut metagenome | biome: gut microbiome; feature: rumen; material: DP-attached | host: Bos | place: Iran: Karaj | collected 2018-10 | reverse complement strand
TGTTCCTGCCATATCAGGAAGTCAACAGCCAGATTGGGAAATTCCTGAAGATGCAATTCAACTATACAACGATGGCACGGAAGCAATGCCATCAGAAATAGGAATCAGAATAGACTTCAGCGACATATTAGGCACAGGAAGCGACGACTACGTCCTTGCTGGAGTGCATGTTGGCATATTGTGTCCAGAAACGGACATCAATAGGCGGCCTATGCAGTTTGAAAACATTCTTTATGACAGAAGCAACAATCGTTATGGTCCTAGATACGTCAGACGGAATAACGGACAATGGATAGCTAGTTCATCCAAATCACAGCGTCAAGAATATGGAAACACTACATATGATGGAATGTTTGATTTTTCTTCAACAAACAATGTTGATTTCTATTATGCAGTGACTTCCATTTATCCTACTGATGAAGTTTCTCATAGCAAAAGTTTTGGCTCAATTGAATATGGAAATACATCTCTGTATGCATTGTCAGCTAATATGATACTAGCTAATGAGCATGCATTGTCATTGATTTATAAAGTCAATGGAATCGTTCTTCCATTCTTTGACGTACTTGCTGGAACAAGAATTGCAATTGATCTATTCGATGCTCCAAATTTTGACTTCACTGATGTTGATTCTATTATAGCCAACACGGATGAAGGTGCAAAAGTAGTAAAAGTCATCAAGGTTGCAAACAGAATCAATTTCTTTACATACACATACCACTATGCTATTGTTTTTATTGATGAAAATGGCAATCCAGAATATTTTCGCTATCTGTCGACTACAGGAAATGAAACTACATACGAGACGCCGTATGGAAGTGGCATAAAGGAAGTAGTCATCGACTATTCAGTAAACATAAATGGAATTACTCTGAAATGGAGAAATGCCGATACTGGATTTGTGTCTGTTCTAGAGTCTGATGGCAGTGGAATTCTCTCTCCAAGATCATACGATGACTATGATGAAAGAGTTAAGGACATTGAATTCGAATTTGACAGAATTGCCAATAATGGAGACTATGTTTGGAAAGCATTGTTTTCAGATGACTACGGCACTGAACGAAACAGAATAACTCAGAGGGTTCTATATTCATCAACAGGAGTCATCCATGATGATGGCAATGGAAATCTTGAAGGAAACAAAATACACTGCAACTTGGCCATTGCAAACGGGAGCAATGAATTTCTGCTTGACATTTCTCAAAGAGACCTTAACCTTCTAGATAATGTGTCCATTCCAACTAATGATGGAATTCAATTTGAAATGGACTATAGGCATTCCTATATAGGAAGCAATGGTGAAGAAGTCAAACGGCTGTATCCAGTAGGCACAGTACAGATTCAAGGAAATGCGGCAAACGTTTCCTTTACCAAAGCCATTCCAAATGAAACTGTTCCTGTTCCAAAAGCATATGACAATTCATTGACATTTGCTCCATTGCTTTCAGATGGTACTGGCTTCGATGTTCTAGTCAATTGGACAAAGACATTGGATGATGCAACGATTGATGGGACAATAGATCTAATAATAGATTCAGTTTCAGTTGTCGACAGAAATGATTGGAGTGGATACTACAATGAAGAGTTCATTGGCTTTCAAATGCTAAATGACTTGGAAAGCCATCATTTTGTAGAAATTGATTCTAACAGTGCATTTGCATTTACAAAGGATGAGGCATTGTCTGGAAATCCTCTTCCTAGAGTTTCATTGCTGAACCAAACCAGAAGCCTTCCATATCAGGAAATGGCATACAATCCTAATACTAGAGAAGGATTGACTTTCACAATAGACGGCAATTTATCCATACAAAACCCAACCACCTTCTTCCTTCCAGATACGAACAAAATTATTGGAACATCCAGAATGTGGACGATCAATCAGAACTCTGGAGTAGGAGAATCTGGCCAACAGTTGACTCAAGGAACTCCATGCTTCAACTTCAGCGCAGAAAACCATTTTTTTCATTATGATGAATCATCTCATGAATTAAGGACATATAGTCTGGCATCCTATGCAGAAGATTCAATTCCCAAGATAGGAGTTGGAGTTTTCATAGAAGCAAAGCCAGAAGACTACAACCCAATAAACGACTATGGAATTCCTAACTATGTTCCAGAATCAATTGATGACAACTTCCCAGTATGGATTGAAGAGAATGGTCAGCTGAAATACTTTCAGCTGGACTTGGATGTTGCCAACCACGTTTCATATCCAAATCAGCAATATGCCTTCATTCTTCCTTTAAAGGATGCATCCAATGATGCATGGTCCAATGCCTACAATGTCGGAAAAAGCAAAAGACGAATCATTGTCACTTCTTCCGATATGGCTCACATTCAAAATCAGCCAATATTGTCGGCGGAATTCAACGATGAATTGCAGAAGGAAGTTCTGAAGAATCTTTATTCTTTGATTCCTCATCCATCTGGAAATGCAATTAGGCTCAATTCAAGCAAATGGAAAGGCATCCTTAAGAGACAGGAAAATAATGACACGTCGTGTCATTTCCTTGACTTATCTATTACTGGATTTGCTGAAGGAGAATTAGGAATTGATTGGCCAAATTTCAAATGCATTCCATCAGTCGATCTTGGAACAGTTTCATCAGCTGAAGCTAATAATCTGGCCATATATGTAGCCAATAATGATGTCGCGCTGGTTTTTGGCGAAAATAATAACCAAGAATATGTTTTTGGCGGCAAAGCTCTAGATGGAAACATTCCATACATTCAATATTCTTCATTGAAGCAGCTTTATTGGATTGAAGACAATCCAAAAATGATTGTGCGATGGAACAGCAATGCATATGGACCATTTACGCTGATGAAGCAACAGCGACAGCAGGAGCAAGAATGGATAGCAGTCAATCAAAACCTTTATGACTCCACAAAGGCATACACAATCAACATTCCAGGAGATTGGCCACCAGAATTTTGGCCTTCTATTGGAACATTGTTCTATGTTGATGAAAGCCATTTGACTGATTCTAATGAACCAAAATACACTCAAGGAAGGTACATGTATGTTGGAGACGGAAGCAGTCTTCCCGAATGCTATGCAAAGCTCCCATACTGGGATGGCATTAGGCCAGCAGAAGACATTATCTGGACAAACTGGGTAAGCAATGACAAGGCAACATATCTTGCATCAGTCGGATCTTCCGAGAATGGCTCATTTGCAAAAGTTGTCAAAATAGAATTTGACCAACTTGCTGAAAAAATCAGCATTGCTCAAATTGGCACAAATTCAACAAGTTCTTGGAAGCATCTTGGTCCATTCAGAATGAATGGAATCATGGCAGTTCCATCTTCTAACTCAATCTTTTCAGCAATTCCAGATCCACAGTTTGAATCGAATTTGGTCTATATGGGCATAGTTGTAGGCAACACCAAGATTGCCGTTCCAAAAAGCCTTAGCTTTGTCGTGCCTAGAATGTGTGGGATGTTCATTAGCGGACAGGCTGGAGTGCTGTCCTATACAGATACGATAACTGACTTCGAGAAAGGATTCATTGATGCCTATCCTATTGGAGACAGCCTTAACTTTGGAGAGGACACAGCAATTCTTTCCTTCTCTGCAAGGCTTGATCCTAATGCAAGGTCCTACAACTTTGCCCAATGGTCTTGGGAAGCCGCTCTTGCTCCATATGCAGTTTCCTTGTCGGACTTTGGAACGGCCTATGTTGTTGGAGCCACTGGCATTCTTGCAATAACAAGAAGAGGAGATCAGGCTGAACCAGCAGCCAACTACAGACTTGTCTATGCAAAGACTCTTTCTAAAGGAAGTCTCAACACAAATGCTTCTGCAGACACTTCTCTTCCAATCATATATTCTCCATATGACGAGCTCAGCGAGGATGATGCAGACCATGAAGCAGTATTCTATGACGAATATGGCTTCCATGTAAAGTCTAATGGATATGTCTCCTCTGATGGATCAAATCCAGTTCCAAAGCAGCTGTCAGGCACGGACAGCATGTCTTCAATCAGCACAATCAAGACCATGACTACGTTCAAGGCCTACAACTCTCCTATAGTTGTTGGTCTCTATGAAAAGGGTGGCCTTATTCTCTACTATGGCTCCAAGTGCTTCGACAGATCAATGTTGATGGAGAGCAGATATTCAGAAGCATCCATTGAAGAAGATGATTCGACATCTGCTTCCGAAACAGTTGAAGACTCCTTTGATGACCATGTCGAACAACTTGCTTTAGACACATATGAAAATGGTGGAAAGCCACTTGCAGACATCCTTTCATCCTATCTGGACATCTCCAATCTGTCGGATTCCGAAGCAACTCAACGCATCGGAAACATAGTGGACATGTACATTCCAACAGTTCCAGATGGAATGTCTGCTACAACGACTGAAAGAAGCATCGTCATTGAAGGATTGAAGGAGGACAGTCAAGTCCATGAAGACAATGACCATTTCAAATGGGGCTACTCCACTCCAGAACTTATGGATTTGGAAGAACGGGCAAAAGATGGAAGCATCACTGATGCAGAAGCAACTCGCCTACAAGGTCTAAGAAAATACTGCGGCTTCATCAATGATTGGGCATTCAATGCCGAAATGGCAATCCTGCGGCAGGAAAAGAGAAGCCATGAAAAGCTGTCTGCAGACCTTAACTTCATAAAGTCATATGAATATTCGGTCAACAACAGCACTGAATCTCAATGGATCAACATCCCAATATATGTCCGAAAAGATGACTCCTACGTTGAAGTCACTGAAGAGTTGGCAACCCTTTCTTCTGCAGTCGTCAATGGACGAATTCGTCTCATTGTAGGAAGCTCTATTGGCAATGTCTATTGGAGAGACCTCAATCCTCTTCATGCAGACAAGTACATTTCCTACATTCCAACTGGAATGCTTCCTGAAAAGGAGCAAATTGAAATTCAGACTGCCGAATCTGGAGGCATCCCATCAGAAAACTATTGGCTACGAGACTTTCTTGATGGCAAGCAAAGCTCTACAGGCCACGTAGTCAAGTCGGCCAGAATTGGCTGGACTGAAATGCACTGGATATACAATGGAAACAATCTCCAAACTGGAGAGGCCGACTTCATTGCCAGAAGTGGCTCTAAGGCATTGTCCTCTGAAGGAAGCCAAAATTGGCTTTGCATGGATGGAAAGGATATGGACGTCAAGTTGTCCAATGCAGAAGCCAACATGGTGAATGATGCATCAACGTATGCTCCATACATAGGCAAGAGAAGCTGGAAATGGGTTATTGGAGGAAAGGAAACTTCAATTCCAGTATATGCCAACGAGCCTGTAGTCAAGAAAGTGAATGGACAGCTTGTATGGACTATTTGGGATCAGCCAGCTACATATGTCTTCAGTACGGAAGACAGAAACAGAACTATTCCACCAACAAAGTATGCGTATCCACATGTTGCCGCTGTTGGAGACTCGCTGAAATGGGCTTTTGGAGACAACATTCTTACTGACATCGAAGTTGTGGAAAATGGACGTCCATACATCAAGGATGATCATTGGGTTGTTTCCGTTGTAGGAAAGAATGGAAAAAGCTCTCTTCAAACCATCTTCCCATTGCCTCCAAATTCAGTCATCGTTCAAACCATTGAACATGGAAAGTCAAGAGATGAATATGGCATTGATGGAAGGCAACTTGGAATATCCATGGATGCAGATCTCAGTCCAACAAAGCTAACTGATTCTGAACCAAGATTTACAACCAAAAAGAGAGCTTGTTGGACACTGCAAAATGTAGAAAGCGCGAATGATCCAGGCAATTTCATTGCAAGTCACCCAACTCCATACAGTTCTGACGGCGAATCGCTTCCATACATTTTGAAGGAAAATTCTTCAATAATCATAGACACTTTGGATGAAGCTCCAATATGGACATCTACGTCAACTTTGACTGGAGCAACGCAGCCAGGAAACTTAGCCACATTCAACTTCAAGGCATTCAATGAAGCTACGGCAGAATCGGATTCCTTCTATGTAGAAAAGACTTCTTCTGGATGGAAGCTTGCTACTGTCGACACAAATGCAATATTGAGTGGCTTCATTGACACGACAAACGAATCCACTCCAGAAAGCTTTGTGCCATACTACCTTGGAAAGACTGGAAAGGAATGGTGGCTTCTTCCAAATTCAACAATCTACAATACAAGAATTGGACCATATACATCCGATACAGAACCAACTTCCATGATTGGTTCCAGATGGACAATAACCCAGAACAAGACTCGCTATTCCAATCCAACTACATCAATATTGGACACGTTTGAAGCATCTCAAGGAGAGCCAGCTTCTATTGATCAGGAGACGAACACATGGAAGCTTGGCTCCTACAACACAGGACTAAGTGCAGATGAATATGATCCACCAAAGTGCAAATGCTCGATATGGAAATGGACCATCTCTTCCAAGCTTCCTGTCTGGATCAGTGAAAAGCCAGACTGTCCATTCAGCAGACGTCCTGAATATGGACTTTGGTCAAATGGCACAAAGCCTAATCTTCAGCATGCAATAGACGTAAATGATGTCGACATCAAGATTGCTCCATCTCCATACAAGATTCATTGGTGGCTGGATGGAAATGATACTGGAATTTCCTATGATGAAAATAGGCTTCCTATAATGGAAGTCATTCAGCCAACTCAAAAAGGAAGCGACTGGGAATTCATATGGAAAGTGACCGATGCAGACGACAACGTCATTGAATTGGCAAGAACTTCCAATTGCAAATGTCCAGTAGTTCCAAAGCCAGCAATGACATGGTGGGTTGTCGACAAGAATGGAAATGAACGAGACACTGAAGAAGATGCTCTAGACCCAGTAGCCCTTAAAGGATTGGAAGCCGATGGCATTGCCAGCAGGAACATAGCAAGAACTGAATGGAACGAGGAAGAGCAGAAATGGGAAGACACTCCAGAAACTCTCACTTCATGGACTCCACTTGCATCATTGTTTGTAGATGCCTACAGAGAGACTTCATATGGAATATTGGAGTCGATAAGGAACCCCTGGAACACGACTGACGCTGAAGAGACCATGAAGAAAGGAATGGTTTGGGAAGTTGAAACTTCGGAAGACCTCTTTGGAGAGGAAGGAGTCCATATAGTAGACATGCAGACCAATTCCTGGAATGCCTACAAGGAAGGGGAAGGAGCAGGAAACATTGAAGCTCCATCATTTGCAGTCTATATTGGATGGAAGCAAAACGAGGAAAACCCAGAGCTGTACAACTCCTATTGCACAATATGCTCTCTTGCAACTGGAGCAAAAGTCAAATGGAAGGTTATGGCAAAGGATTGGAGATTCCAGAATCTGGAGCTAGTCCTCACCTATGATGGAATGCTCAACCATATCGTCATTATGGGAACTAAGGGTTGGATAGTCTCTTCTGGACAATTCTCTTTGGCCAATGGTGGAAGAGAAATCAAGAGCGTCGTTTGGAACACTCCTTGCAATCCAGTTGCAGAGGTCCTTCAGGAGCTTGAGAAAATTGTTGCATACAAATGGCTGTCTTGGGATTCCAACACCGAGTCTGAGTTTGCGGCAGTTGGAAGCTTTGGCGTCTACGTCTATTCAGAAGATTGCATAACTTTCAAGGCATCAATTCCATATGGACAGGATGCAGTCTTGTCGGAAGTTGTTTGGGACCCTGATGCTGAAGAATTCAAGATATGGGGCGTTGCAATCAAAGTTGAAATTGAAGGCGACGAGACAACCACAATTGAAAATGAGTCTGGGTCTTCAAGCTCTTCCAGTTCATCTGGAAGTCAGAGTTCATCCAACAAGGATGATGACTTTGAAAGTGCATATGAAGATGGAGCTGTAATAAACTGGAAGTCTTCATCAATATCAGTCACTACAGTTTCCGACACAAGCATATACAAGCACAAGCATACGACTGCAGCAGGAGACAAGGAAACTTTGTACTACACGTTTTCTAGTGCAATAACTTCTTTCGAGCAATTGGATGGCACAAAGCTGTCCAAAGTGCAGAAGGAGTCGGCATTCGACATTGTTCCAGACTCTCCTTACAGATACTCCAAAGCTGGAAAGACGTGGACGTTCATCTATTCCAAATGTCGTGCTTCCAATGGAGAGGTTCTTGGTTCTGGCTTCTCTACAAAGGGAGTGCAATGGAAATGGATGTGGAACAGAAAGGAAGAAAAGGCCTCTGCAGAAAAGCTGTCATACATCACCATATCCAAGAACAGAAAGGCTGTTGCCTATGGCTTCCCTGATTTGGTACGTTTCATAAGGTCATACAAAAAGACCTACAACGATGCAATGGAGTTTGTTGGAACAGTATGCCAATATGCAAGCTCCAAGCGTGACAGCGTTGACGAGAATGGAAAGGCATTGGAAGAAGCCTATGAAGCTCTTGCAAAAATGGATGGATTCAAGCTCTACAGCACCAAGTTGCCTATTGCATGGCAAATCTACAAGCATGCAGAAAAGCTGAGGGATGCTTCCCACTATGTAGAGAATGACTGCTACAATGTCTATCTGCAGAGAATAGGACAAAGCCTTGCATTAGAATACAAGGACTACTTCAATAAGGCAAAGAGGGCAATGTGGACGGCTCAGGCATTCAAGAACTACTATGAAAAGCTTGCAAAGCAAGGAATTGAAATGACAGTTAAGTAAATACAATGATATTGTGTGCGGATTTTGCTGGACCAATAAAATGAAGAAGACGCTCTATATCCATTTGACCAGCAGATGTGGCCTAGCCTGCCCGTCCTGCTATGGAGCCTGCACTCCTTGCGGCAAAGGCTTCATAAAGTTTGAAGAGTTCAAGGAGGCAGTCAGAGCCTATGACAATTGGCCTATAGAAGTCTCCCTTGAAGGCGGAGAGCCATTCATGCATCCGCACCTGTTCCTGTTCATGGAGTATCTTGCTGCCATGGACAATGTAAAGAAGATAATTGTTTGCACCAATGGATTCAATGCAATGGAAAATTTGCCATTGCTCGATCAATTCGTGCAGCGTACCCATGCAAGAGTTGACTTTAGGTTTGAAGTGTTGTCCGACGTCATATCTGGCTATCCTGACACGATGGATGTTTGCCGGCAGGCTCTTGACTATGTTCAAGGAAAGGACCTGCTTACAGTGTCATACAATGTCAGGTGGAAGAGCGACGAGGACAAGGAATTCCTTCTGGCCAAGTTTGCCGAGCATGACATTCCATTAGTGCTTGCATCATTTGAAGGATTGCTTGCCTATGGAAGGCTTGAAGGTACAGACTATCCTATTCCAGTCATTCCTATGGAGCCGGCAACTTGGGCCTGCATTGCATGGGATGGAACAGACTTCCATCAGGATCTAGTTGCCAGAGCAAGATACGAAGCCCAATTGGAATTTGAGGAATGGAAGACCATTCAGCACAATCCAGTCTTTGATTCAAAGAACCATAAACGTATGTGGAAGCTGACTGCAATGGCTCTTGCTGGAGCAACCTTTCCAGAACGCAGCAAGATCAACATCTTGGAAATGCAGAGGCAATACATCAATTCCAACCAAAATAGATGGACAAGGCAAATGTCTGGCAGATATGACAGCTATGCCGAATATTACCTTTCGCTGTTCCAAGAAAAGAATGACATTCTTCAAAATCCATTCGACATCGAAGATGTTGCTGCAAGAAAGTTGACGGAAGAGTTTTGGGCTGCAGTCGAAGCGGCAAAAACTACCATATTCATTGAATGGTTCGAGAAGAGCATAAGGCATGCCATTGCAGTTGCACACGCAATAGAAAAGCTTCCAGTCAAGATAGGCATACCAACAACAGATTCTAGGAGCGTATGGCTCCTCAGAGGAGAGGAGTAATACTGATGTACATCTCCGCAACCTTTTCCAACGCAAAGGCATTGCAAGGCCAAAAGCACGAATTCACCATCAAAATCACTCCAGAAGAGATGGAAGGACAGGAAGTTGAAAGCTTCATTTGCTTCTCTCAGCAGCCATCCTCTCTTGAAATATGCAAAGGAGAAAATTGGCTTCCTTGCTCTGGAATTCTTGGATGCTCCCTGCTCATTGAAGAGACCTTGAAGTTCAGAGTTGCCTTTGAAAATACCGGAAAGGTGAAGATGAATTGGTATTGCACGCATGAAGGCTCCATGCTGAAGGAAGTCGTGCAATATGTTGATGTAGTTGATCCTTCCCTTCCTGAGATAGAATGCAGCATTCCTGAATCGTTCCATGTCCATGATGAAGTGGAGTTTGTTGTCCAATTCAACACTCCATTTCCAACCAATAGGCCAAGAAAGGTTCAGTATGTCTTCAGCTCTATGGATTCAGTCAAAAGAATAGAGCGTCTGATCGAGAATGAAGACAGCTCTTGGAATGGAAAATGGATCCTTCTTGACAGAAGCCAGTTCAGCAGTGGAGAAATGTTTACTTTCACTGGAAATGACTGGGCAACATTCAAGGCCTCATTCCTTGCCTATGGAAACTTCAAGCTCCATGTCCTTGTAGATGGAGTCCTTCAGGCAACTTTTCCATTCCGAGTGCTTTCAAAGTCTGGAGAAAGGGAGTCATATCCAAAAGACATGCGTCCGATGCTGGAGAAGGCTCCTAAGGGATGCTCTATGGAGGTGTGTGGCGATGCAATCTGGATCACATACTCAGAAAGGCCAACACAAAACTTCTGGCGTGGACAGGTAAAGGACTTCCATGGTCCATCCAATGGGAACGAGATATATTGCACCTTAAGGTTCAAGCCACCAAAAAAGTCTGGGTGGTGCAGGCTGACCGTTGAGAGCCTTACTGGCATATGGACTACCGAATTGAAGCCAATCTGCAAGGAAGCAGATGGGGACTGCATTTGGTCATTCCCAATTGCAAGAAAGGTCAATGGAAAATGGACCGAACTTGATTGGTGCAGGACGGGAACTTGGTACAAGGCAACAATCAGCTTCAGCAACTACGACAAGGGGATGTGGAAGGATGTTGCCTCCAAGACTTGGACAATCAAGTGCAGGCATCGTGTAGAATCTGTAGGCAATCCAATCATTTGGAGTTCCGAGTTGCTCTACTACCTTAGAATGATTCTTAACGGATGCACCATAGCATCTGCAATCAAGTCTTATGGCACATGGCATAAATGGACTCCAGACAAGATATTCGAGGAGTTGGCAGACAATGGGCATGATTTTGGAAGATTTGCCCTTGACAATGGATTGGTGTCCAATGCAGAAGAGATGTCTGCAGTCAATTGGATGATTGTCAAAGGAAATCCAGATGCTCAAATGAAGCTTGGACTGTATGGCTTCGATCCATTTAGAAGGGAAGCCAAGGGATTGGAAGCCGCATTGGCCAGAAGTGGCTGGAAGCCAATGGGAAGAGGCATCCCTTGCCCTTGCCATAGTAAATAGTATAGAGCATATATCAATGGCGGCTTCCGCCGCCTGCCAACCGATTGGCATTCAAGATACATGAGGTAACAAAATGGGCGACGATACCATAAACAATGGAAATAATGGTCTTGGCGATGGCGATAGCGGCACCATTCAAGGTGGCGGACAGGATCCTATCAATACTCCACCGGATAATCCTCCTTTCCCAGATCCAACTCCAACTCCAACTCCAGATCCAGCCCCTGCTGCATCTGATGGAGATGAAGACGAGTTTCTGAAGTATGTCAAGATGGCCAATGACCTTTGCTGGATTCCTGGAATCCTGAAGGCCTATGGCGCAGACAAGCAGCTGCAGTTTGGCAAGATTGAAGAAGAGGAATATGTTGAGGATGAAGAGACCTGCAAGCTGATCCATCCTAACGTCTACGACGACAAGCAGCAGGTTCCTGATGACGTTCTTGCTGAAGATCTGTTCAGCATTGAAGCATGCCGTGACGAGTCTGCAGCTCTTGACAGTCCTCTCAATGGCGAAGATGAATTGCTTGATGAAGACACCTTCAACTATCCAAGCAATTTTGAAGACACCATCACTCCTTGGTACACCCGTGAAATTAGCGATGGTTCTGGAGCCGATGGCGACAAGATTCGCGAGATGCTTATGAAGCTGCTTCCATCTGAAGACGTTGACGGTGCAGTGAAGGATCCAGAATGGACCTTTGGCAAGTTCATGAAGGAGAAGTTCCCATCCTACGTTGCTTCTGACAAGGCCGCCAAGTTCCTCGACCTTGTTGCTCAGTATAGCGTTGTCGATGCAGTGGAACGTCTGGCCGTGCAGGAAGCCAAAGAAGAAGTGCTTGCCGCTGCAACTGGCGATGAAGATCAGGACGAACTTCTGGCTCTGGTGCAGGAAGCTGCAGAAGAGAAGAGGAAGCAGTACCTCACGGATTACGTTCTTCCTCCGGCAGAAGGAGATCCTGCAAAGTACCGCAAGTTCTGGAAGGATGTTCTGGAGATTATCAAGGCTCTTTAACAACATCAGCGAAGGAGATAGTTTCTCCTTCACATAGCCAAAAATATGGGGAGCATATGCTCCCCTTTTCTTTGTCCTATATCTGACTTCTATCCATTGCCTTCATCTTCTGGCTGCGGAGCAAGATTCACTGGAGCAAAGCACAGACGGCTTGCAACGTCGCCGTATGACCAGACAATCTCTTCCTGAAGCATTCCATTCTTGTACACTTCATTGCCTAGACGAACATTGAAGTTCCATCCAAACATTCCACCCCAATCTCCAGAATCATATGAGCCACCAACGGCGCAGGCATAGAGATCCTTTGCCGCGCTTTTTGTCCTTCCCCAGATGCCATCAGAGTATGCTCCTCTGAAGTAGTCGGAAACAAGTGCATCCTTGTCTGGGATGAACATGTCGGACGTATCATAGTTGTAGCCACTGGCATATATGCGATCTCTCCAATAGCCACAAGTTTCTCCAGGACTCCACACCTCAAGATCAGATCCTCTCATAGGAACCATCTTTCCAGTGTCTTTCCAGATCTCGTTTCCTAGATTGTCCCAAATGAAGATATGTCCATTGTAGTATGTCTGAATTCCTTGAATCCATTGCCAAACATTGCCCCATAGGCCAATGATTCCATGGAAGTTTGAAGTCATGTTTTGCTGACCACTGACGGAGTCGACACGGTCTCCCATCGTCCATCCACGGCCATATCTGGTTTGAACGTCCGTTGTCCTTCCTTCTATGAGAGCAAGCAGCTGAAGTGCAGACCATTCCCATATGGTCATCATATGGAATCCATTGACAAGAATGTTTCCATCCTCATCGTGGTCATTCCAAGCATCTGCCGCATGCCAATTCTCCCAATAGCTGGAATTGGTTGATGGATAGATGGTTCTGAGAGCAAGCCGTTCCGCTTCGGAAACGGAAACCGCCTCCTCAGCCGCCGCAATCAGGCTGACTTCCAGCTCGGAATCGGACATAGTTTCGTGGTCTCTTGTCCAAGCAGCTCTGTTGTCCTCTATCCATTTAGCTCGTCTAGCGGCTTCAAGCTCATTGATCTTGGCTTCATTCCATCCATCTCCTCTCCTTCCATCCCAAGAAGGCATGGACCACATCTTTTTCTTGTCGCTGAGGATATGGTAGTAGTCTATCCAAGACTGCCATTTGCCTATCATTATGCGAGTAATGTCGGTAACGGTTCCATCCGTATTGGTCACGGTCTCGGAAATCTCCTTGCCTTTGGACATGAAGGCAGGATGGACATGGAAGCCATCCTTAGGAGTTGGAGAAATCCAAAATCGTCCGCTAGTGTCCGACTTCACATAGAATTTAGGAATGGCAACCATGTCGTTGCCAGCCAAGGAGACTTCCTCAAATTGATAGCAAGGATGATGCTCGAAGTATCCATCCTCAACGTCGACAATGTTGTCGTTCTCGTCAATCAATGCCCAAGTTCCAGACCCACCAGTGTCCGAAATCTTCTTTATGCCAATGACGAAGTTGTCGGATGGATGTATTCTTGAAGAGAAGTCTATCAGCCTGTATGGTATCCTAGTTTTCCACATCCCTAACTACCTTTCCTTTGATGTTGTTTACGTATTCAAGCACCCCATTCCACACTTCGGCATGGTACAGCAAGGACCTGTCGTTCTCTATAGGCCTAGGCTCCCGTTCATTGAGATTCCATTCCATGAGGACAGGCTTTCCGCAGACAAGCCATAGCTTGACGTTCCTCTTGCTGAAGTCAAAAGAAATCTTCTTTCTTTTCAAGTGTCCTTCGAGCTTCATTGTGGCCTCCTACTGCTGAACTGACTGAGTTTCGCCCCTTGCAATGTATCGCACTATGATAGGATATCCATCCTCCAAAGGCGGTCCATTGACAAATTCAAGCGTCGAGCCAGACAGAACATAGTCTTCTGGAACAAGAATCACTCCACCATATTGGACAGTATACTGCGCGCTTCCATCAAAGCGTTTCAGAAAAATTTCTCTGTCCTCAACGCTGATAGGGAATTCATACTTTGACTGGTTGGCAACGGAAGTGGCAACCATCATGAATTCCTTCTTGCGGATTTCGTCAAAGGAGAGATTGATACGATTCACCCACTCCCTGACTTTGGTTGTTGGCTCTATCTTTGCTATTGACATGGGCGTAAATTAGTGAGATATTTACAACTATTGATAGGATAGCATTAAATCTAAGCATATTCCTGTCAACATGGATGGAGGGTTGGAGAAATGTCTAAGACAGCAATAATGACAATTGAAGGTGGACTTGACGTAACATTTTGCACTGCAGTCATAGGGCTCCACTGCATATTCAAAGGCGAAATGCCTGCAATAGTGAATGGATACTCTTTAGATGCAGTGCTGAATGGAAAGGGGCCTTCAATTGAAGGAGCAAAGAGAATTTGGGCTGTCGGAATTGATCCAACTCCAGAACAGGCTGAAAAAATGAAGGCTCAAGGCCTTCAGGCTGCAGTCGTCGCATCTCCATCCGATGAAGAGTCTGGCTCAAAGATTCTTATGGACAGTCCAATAGGGCAGGCTCTCCTGAAGAAAGGCTCATATCCAAATCTTGTAGAAGTTGCAACGCTTGCCAACGTTTGGAGCAAGCGTCTTCTTCGCACCAAGGAATGGAGCAAGGCAAGGGCAGTCAACTCGGCTCTCAGAGCTTTCGGCAAGTGTCCTTGGAAGATGCCAGACAAGTTTCTCAGCGAATGGAAGATGATACTTTCCGAACCTGAAGCGCTGACCATCCTTGCAGAGTCTGGACAGGCAATGTGCGACTGGGATGATGCCTCCACTCAGGCAGAAGTCAATGGAGATGGAGGTTGGATCGAGTTTGCTGGCGCCAGATGGATATGCGTCAATGGACGAGTCAACTGGCTTGAAGGGCGCGACGTAAAGTCTCCCATAGAGCATGATGGAGTCATCTCTTGGTGCTGGTGTCCTCGCGAGGGCCTATGGAAGCTTTCCTTCTTCAATGAAGGTGGAGCCAACCTCAAGGAGGCATTGAATGTCTGCGAGTCCCGTACCAAAGTGGCCAAAACTTTCCAGTTCAAGTCCTCCTGCGCCGTTGCCTACATGCAGGACATCCCCTTCCCATTAGGAGAGGTGAAATATTTTTGGAAATTTGCAAAATAGCTGTTGACACCAGCATGTGGCTGGTATAGAACAGAGTTGCCAAGAGAGAAGAAGCAAAAAGATTGCTCTCTCAAAACAAAAAATCACAAGGAGACTTGTCATGAAGAAGATCAACTTCAAGTTCTGGGAATCGTACTCGGACTTCAACTACTGCTTCGGAAAGTTGCACTTAGAAGTTGACGGTGAAGAATGGGTTTCGGGTATGGGTTGCTTGGACCACTCGTTTGGGTGCTGGATAGATGATAAGGGTGAAGAGCATTTCAAGAAGGGCAACTGGAAGTTGAAGGATTCCTACTTCAAGGACTTCAACGAAGAGGAAAAGAAGATGATCTTCAAGTTGGTGAACGAAAACATCGAAGCTGAATGCTGCGGTGGGTGCTTGTAGAAAAAATCTTTCAGTAGGTGTTGACATGGTGGAAGGCTTTTGATAGCCTGTACCTGTCAAGAGCAAAGCAACCAACAAAGGAGAAGAAAATGATTTCCGCTCTCGTTCTTTCCAGCTTCCTGTTCGTGGCCGACACTGCTCCGGAGCTTGACATCCTCGTTGAAGAGCCGACCAATGTTTGCACCAGCTCTGGATGCCCGATTGGCGGACACATAGAAGTGGAAAAGCCCTCCGAAGAGGGCTCCAAATAGAAGAAATCACTTTCAAGGAGGCTTCGGCCTCCTTTTTATTTCAGCAATTCCTGCAGACGGTTGAACAGCTTCTCCGAGACCTTCTGGTCGAATGGAGAGTATTCAAGGAACCGTTCAAGATTGCCTGCCTTGGCGGCCTCTCTCTGAGCCGTTGCAGAGGCATTTTGGATGGCGCTGGCGCCAGACCTTGCACCAGCCGACCTAATGTCCACCTTCTGCAGGCCAAAGTCTTCCTTGTACTTGTCGATCCAAGCAAACTCGGAAGTGCGGTCGTCGCCAACGACAAGAATGAGGCGTCTGAACTTCTTAGGCATCAGCTCTTCAAGTATCTCCTTCATCGTCCTTGCCCTAGTGCGAACAAGCTTCAGGCCTTTAGGAATCAGCTTGGAGATGAGGTCGCACTTCTCTTCGTAAGGCAATGGATTCTTTTTCTTGTCTTGGCTATGAGAGGCAAACACAAGGCCTACGCCCCTCTCCTTGGTTGCAATGTTGAGCATCGACTGGAACAGCCATTTATGGCCAATAGTTGGTGGATTGAAACGGCCAAACGTCATGACCAAAGTTCCATTCTCTACGGCTTCATTGACTGCCTTCCAAAAGGCAAATCCTTCATTAAGCATAGTCATTTTTCTCGAACCCCGATACGATGTCTTTGGAGAAGTTGTTTCTTGAGAATTCCAGCCTGTCGACGAGCTTCACGCCCTTGGCGGAAGTCTTGACGATGACGAAGCCCTCATCCTTGGTGGAGATGTAGTCGCCACTCCTAGTCACTACGAAGTTCTTGTAGAGAGCATACTTGTTCAGCTGGTTTAGAATCATGTTCTTGATTGCAGTCAGAATGTCCATCGTCTCGAAGATGGCATTGAGCGTCTTTTCTGGAATGTCGATGTATGGAGAGAACTTGTCAATCTGAGCCTGCTTTCCTTTGTCGGTCTTTCTCTTGGCAATCTCGTTCTCCATCTTGGTGCGAACATACTGCGAGTAGCCACCTGTCCTCTCGGAGATTGATGGCACCGAGCCATTGCGGATGAACGTATTGTAGTATGGGAGAAGCTGAAGAATGAACTCCTGGTCCTTTATGAGATTCCAGTCAAGCTTTGACTCCTGGCTGGCCACCTGCTTTATGAGAGCATTTGCCTGCTTCCATTCATCGTCAGTAAAGCCAACCTTTCCATTCTCGTTGGACAGGTTGGACACCGTGTCGATAAGAAACACGTCCTTAGAGTCCTTGAAGTTCTTTTTTGATATGCCAAACTCGGCCACGCCAAGCGTCTTTGGATCAATTCCATCCCAGGTGTAGCGTGTATGCACCACAAGCCCAATCTTGGCGAAGCCAGCCTTCTTTCCGATAGGAGATGTCTTGGAGACAGTGTACTCTATGATGTTAGGATGCCAAGCCCAGCAAGGCACTCCATCAATCTTGACGTTCTTCAACGTCTTAGGCATGAAGAGGAAGTCGGCCTGATAGACGCACCCATCCTTAGGGCAAACTTTTGGAAGGTACTGCATGGCCGCCTTCATCATAGGATGCAGGTCGGACTTCCAGTTGGCCTTCATGTCCTCTTCATTGTATGCAAGCTTTGGAGCCTTGTTGAAGAGTCCTTTGTTGGACACCATAAATCCTTTAGAGGTCCAGCCAAAGAAGAGGGCAATGCCGTCCATCTTGGTAGACACTGCTGGAATGTCTCCTCTGCCGATCGTATCCACCATGTATTGCAGGCCCTCAATGGTGGCATCCAAGCCTTTCTTCCCATCCACCAGAAACTTCTCCTCAAGGTGGGTGGAGTGGGTGTTGACTTGGACGTCAGCCTCTTGTATAAGCCTATATGTCAAGTATGAAATCATTTATCACGGCTATGGTAGTCAAATATTTACTTTTAGGAGATGCCAATGTCTGAAGACGTTTTCAAGGTCCTGAACGACAGGGACCACACCCTGCTCAGAGGCCATATAATGCTTGGCTCCATGGTGGAGGAGCCATACACGCTCTATGTTGATGGGAAGCTTGAGACCTTGAACATTGTCCCTGGCCTTCTCAAGACTGTGTTCGAGCTGATCGACAACACGGTTGACGAGCACAT
>JAEEGH010013348.1_pt1 | contig 18236 bp, 16 predicted proteins | sample 9134181 | NCBI WGS metagenome assembly JAEEGH01 (sample SAMN16246544, study PRJNA631951) | gut metagenome | biome: gut microbiome; feature: rumen; material: DP-attached | host: Bos | place: Iran: Karaj | collected 2018-10 | reverse complement strand
AGCCTGAACTCCTTCACGTATGAGAGGATTCTCCTTAAGGCCTTCTTGCTGTCCTTTGGCTTATGCTCGTTGACGCTGAATCTTCTTGGCGGCATGTCAGACCTCCCCCATCTGCGTCTCGTAGATGTCACGGTACTGGGGTGTGGAAGCAAGAAGCTCCTCGTGGGTGCCTATTCCGATTATCCTGCCCTCGTCAAGCATGATTATCTGGTCAAGGCTCATGATCGAGCTCACACGCTGGGCGATTATTATCATTGTCGCATCATCATGGTTCTGGCGGATGTTCTTCCTGAGTAATGAATCAGTCCTGTAATCAAGGGCACTTGAGGAGTCATCCAGCACCAGGATGTCCGGATGCGCGGCAAGGGCCCTGGAGATCAGAAGCCTCTGCTTCTGGCCGCCTGAGAAGTTCGCACCATGGATCGCAGCCTCATGCTCGTACTGGTCATCGTAGTCCTCTATGAACTCCCCCGCCATGGCGTTCCAAGCAGCATTTTTCATCTCATCATGGCTTACATCGCGTCCAAAGCTAAGATTCTCAGCTATTGTGTCGGCAAATATGGCATCGTTCTGGAAGACAACGCCGAAATGCCTTCTGAGCTTGTCAAGCTCGTAGGTGCGCACGTCACGGCCGTCTATGAAGACATGACCCTCCTGCGGATCGTAGAAGCGCATCAGGAGATTCAGCACTGTTGTCTTGCCGCTTCCGGTTGCTCCGATTATTCCGAGGCTGCCTCCACGCGGGATACGGAAGCTGATGTCGTTCAAGGTCTTCTCCCTGCTTCCGCCTGCGAATGCCGAGTCCGTATTCTGGCTCTCTGCCTTTATTCCTCCGTTATATGTGAATGAGACATTGTCGAAGATGATGTAATCATCCGATGGTGCCTTTGCACCCTCCTCAACCCTCTCAAGCCCGTCAGGCTGGTTCATAACGGAGGATATCCTGTTGGCTGAGGCGTTGGCCTTGCTCATGTTGAGGAAGAACCTGTTGAGGATCAGGACGCCCATGAGGATCATCTGGAAGTAAGAGAGGAAGGCAAGGATCACACCTGGCTGGGTCACGCCCTTGTTCACCCTGTATGCTCCGAAAAGCACTACCAGCGTCAGGCCTATGTTCATGGCGAGGCTGATCACAGGTCCGGGAAGAGACATCACCACGCTTGCCTTGATCTCGGAGCGGCTCATGGACTCATTGGCATCTGAGAAACGGCGCTTCTCGTATTTCTCCTTGGACAGTGCCTTGACCACACGGATACCCGTGATGTTCTCACGCATTATCCTGACCACGTTGTCCAGCTTTGTCTGCACTATGTCGTAAAGGGGGATTCCCTTTCTGGAGATGATCACAACCGCGACAAGCAGGATCGGAGCAAGGATTATCAGCACCAGCGCAAGGCCGGTGTCCATCGTGAGTGTGATGAAGATTCCTCCGAACAGCAGAAACGGCGCGCGGATCGCGATGGTCTGTGTTATCTGCATGAATGACTGGACGTTGTACGAGTCACTTGTCATCCTGGAGATAAGTGACGGAAGTCCGACCTCATCCATCTGGTCTCCGGAGAGATTGATTGACTTGGTGAACAGGTCCTGCCTCACCTTGTATATGCATTTACGCGCGATACGGACTGAGCCTCTGTTGGCCCCGACACTGATAAAACGCGTTATTATGGCCACACTGAGCATTATCCCGCCCCAGAGCAGGATCATCCTCACGTCCTTTGTGGGGGCGACCGTGTCTATCATATATTCAAGGATGTATGGGAGAAACAGCTCAAGGACCGTTGCAAGAGACTTCATAAAAAGGACAAGGACTATTGCCCAGATATGCTTTCTCATGTACGACCATATGAACTTCATGGGCCAAATTATCTCACAAATGATATTTTATTCCTATACGATATTTCTCGTATTTTCTGCGTACGCAATGCACTTGAAAACATCGGGTCGTTCTGATAGATTTTCTATGAAATGAGATACAAGGCAGAGAGAGACACATTCCAGATAAACTTTATGAAATGAAGTACCGGTTCATACCGGTATTTTTTTTGCCTTGCACCTTCATGAAGGAGTTTTTGCTTATGAACAGCTTCAAGGGAAGATCCCTGTGCGTGATTGATGATTTCTCAAAGAAGGAGAGACTTTACCTCTTCTCAAAGGTCAGGAGCCTCAAGGAGGCCACCGCAGCAGATGACAGGAAGAAGATTGACAGCTTCAGGATCAACGATCCCGATTTCGGAATCTATGAGGTGTTCCTGGAGGACAGCACCAGGACAAAGGAGAGCTTCCGCAATGCGGCGAACTTCCACCACGCAAAGCTCACAGAGATGAGCGCGGACAACTCCTCATTCAACAAGGGTGAGAGCTACGCTGACACCTTCAACACACTGTGCGGCTACAACAACAGGATCTTCATCATCAGAAGCAAGGTCGAGGGAGTCTGCAGGCACCTCAGCGAGGAATGCTCCAGCTACGCCAAACGCAACGGCCTTCCGTTCACACCGGCATTCATCAACGCAGGTGACGGCAAGCACGAGCACCCCACGCAGGAGCTTCTGGACGAGTACTCCTTCCTTGAGGACAACAACTGGGACACACAGAGCATCCACATCGCACTTGTCGGAGACCTCTACCACGGCAGGACGGTCCACAGCAAGGCAGACGGCCTGAAGCTCTGGAACAAGGTCCGCGTCGACCTGATTGCCCCGGAGGAGCTCGCAATGCCCGAGAGCTACGTGACAAAGATGAAGGACAACGGCTTTGAGGTCCGCACCTTCAGGTCGATCGAGGAGTATCTGGACCAGAATGACATAGCCACAAAGTGGTACTTCACAAGACCGCAGCTTGAGCGCATGGGTGAGAAGATCCTCGCGAAGGCCGACAGCCTCAGGGCATCGATCACATTCCAGCAGTCATTCATGGACAGGCTCCCCGAGGGCACCAAGTTCTATCACCCGCTTCCAAGGCACAAGGTCCACCCCACAATCCCGACATTCCTGGACGATACCCCTCTCAACGGATGGGAGAAGCAGTCAATCAACGGAATGTACTGCAGGATCGTGCTCCTTGCGCTTGTGGCAGGCAAGATCGGCGATGACTATGTCCCAGAGGACGCAAAGGAGGAGAAGCCAGATGACAAGTGGATCATCGAGGCAACTCCGAACAGCGCCCCCAAGAAAGAGGAGATATCCGAGGGAGTCAGACCAATCAGAAACGGAATTGTGATAGACCACATCTGCAAGGGCGACTCACCCGAGGAGATCAGGCGCCACATGATCCTCATCAGGAAGGTCATGGGACTCGATGCCCTGAAGGGCGGCGAATGGGTCAGTCAGAGCGCAAGCGGTCAGTTCAAGGGGATAATCTTCAGGCCGGGTGAATTCGACTTCGACCACAAGCAGGTAAAGCGTCTTGCTGCCGTAGCTCCGGGATGCACGCTCAACATCATCCAGGACGGCAAGGTCGCAAAAAAGTACCGCACTTCCCTTCCACCGAGAATCTACAACTTCGATGACATGATGTGCCGCAACGAGGCATGCATCTCCAACGACAGCCAGAACGAGCATGTCCAGGCCATGTTCACCAGAACCCATGACGGAAGATACACCTGCGCATACTGCGGCAGGGTCCATACATTCAAGGAGATATTCAAATGAGAAAGACAAGGTATGCAGAGGATATCGCACGCAAGGCACTTGAGATGGGAGCCATCAGGCTCTCGCCGGAGAAGCCGTTCTGCTGGGCAAGCGGCTATTACATGCCGATCTACAATGACAACAGGACCCTGCTGGGGGACTACGAGACAAGGAAGATGATCGCCCTCTCCTTCAAGGAGATCCTTGATGACCTGGGCTTTGATCCGGACAACATCGCCGGAACAAGCACCGCCGGAATCCCTCATGCCACAACCCTGGCGGACCTTCTCAAAAAGCCGGTCTCCTACATCCGCTCCTCCTCAAAGGACCATGGTCTTCAGAACCAGATCGAGGGTCTGGGAAGAGCTAAAGGCTATGAAAAACATAAGGTTGTCCTGATAGAAGACCTCATTAGCACGGGAATGTCCTCCATAAAGGCAGTCAAGGCAATCCAGGAGGCAGACGGATTCGTACCCTACTGCCTGGCCATCTTCTCCTACGGCACAGACCAGGGCAAGGAGGCCTTCGCATCCCTTGATCCGGCATGCCAGCCCATAACCATTCTCGATTACAACTACGTCATCCCCATTGCCAGGGAGACCGGTTACATAAAGCCTGACCAGGAGGCGATGCTCCTTGAGTGGTCAGCATCCCCGTTCACCTGGGGAGAGAAGCACGGCTGGAAGAAGGAGGAGCGCTGATGAACTACATTGAGCTTTTGAGAGACACCGCCAGAAAGGCGGGAAACTGCGCATGTCTTGGAATTGACCCGAACTTCGGCGCCCTGCCTGAGGGCCTTGATGTGAGACAGTTCTTCCTGGAGCTCTTCGAGGCAATGGAAAAGGCAGGCCTCAAGGTCGCAGCCATAAAGCCGAACATCGGTTATTTCTCCAAGCTCGACAGACCGCTTGAGGGAGACTTCTCAGGGTCAAAGGCACTTGCCGACATAGTGAAGGCGCTGCCTGCAAGACCTTTCATCCTTGATGCCAAGCGCGGCGATATCGCAACATCATCCGCGAACTATGCCTTTGAGGCTTTCAGGTGCTGGGGTGCCGACTGCGTCACAGTCTCTCCTTACATGGGAAACGACAGCATCAGCCCGTTTGCAAGTGCAATCGGAGACGGAGCCGCCGACAAGGGCTTCTACATCCTCAACCGCACAAGCAACCCCGGCGGCAAGGACCTTCAGAACCAGGTGATGCAGGACGGAAGACCCGTTTACATGCACGTTGCCGACCTGATTGCAAAATGGAACAAGGAATACAGCAGCGGCATAGGAGCTGTTGTAGGAGCCACTAACCTTGTGGAGTTTGAAGAGCTCTCCGCCTTCTTCGCGGACAAGAGCGTGCCTCTTCTGATTCCGGGAGTAGGAAGCCAGGGCGGAAGCGCACCGGATGTCATCGGCATAATGAAGAAGACAGGCTACCCCCTTGAGCTCTGCAGGATAAACTCATCATCCGCACTCACTCATCCATGGGCCAAGAGAAAGGAGGCAGCTCCTGCCGACTGGAAGGATGTCTGCATTGACGCGATCAGGAAATTCACTGAGGAGTGCTCACTGTGACAGAGACCTTTGTCCGCAGGCCTTTTCCGATGGGCCATCTGGAGCATAAGCTTCATCTGGCTACCGTAAGCGGAGTAGCCACAACCAAGCCGGATCTCATCAGATGGTTCGAGAGAAATGTCCCGGATGTCGAGATCATCACGACCAAGAGCTTTCAGGTCCGTCCGAATCCCGGAAATCGTGAGCCTGTGATCTGCGAGACCCAGGAAGGAAACTTCGGAAACTCCGTAGGACTGAGGAACCCGGGCATGGAGGTCGCCCTCCCGCAGCTTGAGAAACTGAGGCAGGAAGGCCTTTCCAGATGGCTCAACGTCTCGGTCTCCGCCGACAACCCGGATGACTTCACAACACTAGTCAGATCCTTCGACCATGTGGCTGACTCGATTGAGCTAAACTTCTCCTGCCCCCATGCAAAGGCAGGCTTCGGAGCCTCCATCGGCATGGACAAGAACATAGCCTCTGATTATGTCAGGAGGATCTGTCAGGATTATCCTGAGAGGAAGAGCCTTCTTTTCATCAAGCTAACCCCGAACGTGGACAACATCGGAGAGATCGCAAAGGCTGTCATTGACGCCGGAGCCGACGGAATAACAGCAATCAACACAGTAGGTCCCGCCCTTCATGTGGATCCGGCCTGCGGAAAGCCCATCCTGCAGAATGCACTGGGCGGAAAGGGCGGAAAGTCCGGCTCCTGGGTCTATGACCGTGCCATAGAGGCAATCAGGGAGATCAGGGCTGCCGTAGGCGACAAGGTTCCCGTCATAGGGATGGGAGGTGTCTCAACCAAGGACCAGTGCGCCGAGATGATAAGCTCTGGTGCGGATGCGGTAGGAATAGGATCTGCCCTGGCGCACATAAGGCAGCAGGACTGGCCTCAGTTCTTCCATTCAATGACAAATGACTCTGACGTCCCTCACAGAAGCGGCAGGGTCATGGAATACGTAGAGCATACCGTCACAGGAAAGAGACTTCATTGTGAGGACACCTTACTTCTGACTCTTGAGGACAAGAGCCGCACCATGGCGACCTTCAAGGCAGGAGAGTTCGTGTTCCTCTGGATTCCGGGAACCGGAGAGAAACCCTTCAGCGTGGCTATGACTGAACCTCTGACCTTCATCATCAAGAAGCGCGGCCCGTTCACAGAGGCTGTGTTCAACAGCATCCAGGTGGGTGACACCATCATGCTCAGAGGCCCTTACGGAGCCGAGGTAGATGTTCCCGAAGCAAAGAAGGCAGTCATAATCGCCGGCGGCACAGGAGAGGCCGTAGCCTATCCTCTTGCCCAGAAACTCAAGGAGAGAAAGACTCCGATGAGCTTCCTTGTAGGCACTAGCGTTGACGGAAACAATGGCATATTATCCAAAGAACTCTCAGAGTTCGGTAGGTATGTCTGCATTTCAGATAATGGAAAGCCCGGAAGAATCCTTGAGAGCCTTGATGATGAGATAAGAAGAGTCACAGCTGACGGAACAGATATCAATGATGTTGCCTTCTATCTGATCGGACCCGAGATCTTCATGAAGATCGCCGCAGGCAAGATCAAAGCCCATGGGGTTGATCCTGATATGATACTGCTCTCCATGGAGAGAAACTCAATGTGCGGCATAGGCCTTTGCGGGGAATGCTCCTGCGGAGGACACCTTGCCTGCCAGTGGGGGACCTTCATGAGACTGTCCTTCCTTGAAGAGGAGAAAGTGCTGTGACAGACGCTCATGTGCATCTCAGGGACTGGAACCAGAATAGCAAGGAGACCGTGCTTCACGGCATGCTCACAGGTGCAAAGGCCGGCTTTGACATCTTCTTCGACATGCCGAACACAAACCCTCCGGTGACTGACATGGAGACTGCCAAGAAGCGTCTTGCACTTGGGACCGAGGCAGAATCAGAGCTCAGGAGAAATGGCCTTGATGTCCATTACCACATCTACCTCGGCCTTACACATGACAAGGACCAGATCTCAGAGATGGTAAGGACTCATAATGAGCTCTTTCCGAAGGTCTGCGGCCTGAAGCTGTTCGCATCCCAGTCCACAGGCAACATGGGGATAATCGGAAAGGATAATCAGTACGGAATCTACAGGGCTCTTTCTGAACTCGATTACAGAGGAGTCCTTGCCGTGCACTGTGAGAAGGAGGAGCTCTTCAGGCCTGATGAGGCAACTCATTCAGGAAAGAGACCTTCTGAGAGTGAGGAGGCATCTGTCCGCGACCAGATAGAGAATGCCGAGAGATCAGGCTTCAAGGGAATCCTTCACATCGCCCACATCAGCACCGAGGGTGCGCTGGAAGCCGTTAGAGAGGCCAGAAGACGTGGCAAGATCAGAGTAACATGCGGAGCCACCCCGCACCACATCCTCCTGAACTCGGATTCAGAGAGCATGATCGTCAAGATGAATCCCCCGCTCCGATCGGAGTCAGACCGTCTTGCAGTATGGAACGCTCTCTTTGACGGTACAATAAACTGGGTTGAGAGCGATCATGCGCCACACACCCTGGAGGATAAGAGAAACGGTGCAAGCGGAATTCCCGGCTTTGAGGGGATGCTTCTGACTATACAGGCTCTCAGGAAGGCCGGAATGACGGAGGCAAGGCTCACAGAGCTTTTCTGCACCAATGCCCTGAGCACATTCGGCATAGAAGAGAAATCATCCCCCGTACCTGAAGTGACACAGCAGATGCTGGACTCCGCCCGCACAGCCTATCCTTTCTCCGCCTGGAATACTCAGTCAATTACTGGAATCTGATTCACTCTGTTTTCTTCTTTTCTGAAGAGATGATTTCATCCATCTCCTTCAACACATAATCTGCATCATAGCCCTTGAATCCGTTCCTTCTCTCTTCTCTGGCAGCGAGAATGTCGTCCAAAGCAGTCCTGTCTTGTGGAGACAAAGACAGGTTCAGAGGAACAGCTTTCTCCCTCACAATCTGAGTCAGAAACATGTTGATTGTCCCGCTCATTGTCATTCCAAGCTGGGACAGGACATCCTCTGCCTGTTTTTTCAAGTTTGAATCGATTCTGATGCACATGTTGACGCTTGGCATATCCTAGGCTCCTTACATTATTATTGTAAAGCCTTTGTATATGCATTGTCAATGCAAAACGACATCAGACCTTTTGATTGCGCGCATTCCGGAAAATAACCAGCTTGCCCAGAAGGTAGTTCATTATGCCTACAATTATGGCTGCTATGGCCTTCATTCCCACCGGCCACCATGCCAGGATATCTACCGTGACATACATGAAAAGCATGTTGAACAGACCTGTGAGGATCCTGAACCAGTAGAATGAGAGAATCTCCTTCAGGACAGGCTTGAATTCCCAGACTCTGGACCTATAGACAAAAATCTTGTTAGTGAAAAACGCGAATGTGATTGTGATGAATATGGCTATCACGGTTGAGACCATGTTGCTCAGGCCGATTACCTCATAGAAGAGCCAGTACATGAAGGTCTCAAGCAATGTCGCCAGGAGCCCGAAAACCATGTACACGAGGAAGGTCCCGTATTTATCCCAGAGTCTTTTGAAGCCAGGTTCCATGATCATCTCTCAAAAGGATAGACCAGATTCATCTGGCGCCTACACTCATCAAGGATGCGCATGCAGTCAAGAGTGGACCTCATTGGAATGAAACGGCTTTCCATCAGGCCTTCCCTGATCTCGGAGGCTACAGCATCGAACTCCCTGTTGTATCCCCTGTCTCCCTTGATGACATCGACATCATCACCGACCTTGACTGCGGCCGGAAGTCCATAGTGGTAATCAACGTTCATAAGCGTTCCTTCCGAACCGTCTATGACCATCACCTCACCCTTTGTACCGACTATGGACACGTCCATCCTGACCTTGAATCCGTCATAATCAAGGACAATGTCATCTGAGTAATCAGCACCATTAACGATGTCTCCATTACAATGAATACCTTTAGGAAATCCAAATAATCTGTATGAATAGGTTATCGGATAGATTCCGATATCCAGAAGAGCCCCACCCCCAAGAAGCGGATCGGAGACCCTCGAGGCATAATCGATGCTGTATCTTGAATAAGACATGTATACGTCTTTTACCTTTCCAAGTCTGCCTGATCGCACAAGCTCAAGCACCTTGTTCGGGACATCGCTGTACCAGGTCCACATGGCCTCTGAGAGATACAGGCCTTTGCTCCTTGCAAGAGCCTGGAGCCGCTCAGTCTCCTCAGCCTTGATTGTGAAAGGTTTCTCCAGGAGCACAGGCTTTCCCAATTCAAGGCACCTATGGCAGATCTCATAATGGCTCTCATTGGTCACTGAGATGTACACCCCGTCAACATCCGGGCGGCTTACCGCATCCTCGACTGATTCGGCGGCATAGGTTCCGTACGGTCTGCAGAACGCCTCAAGGCGCTCTCTGCTTCTGCTGTATGCGGAAACCACCGCATGCCTTCCGGTAGCGGTTATCTCCTTTATCACCTTCTTCGCAAGTGTACCGGTCCCGATGAACGCCCATCTGAATGCCTCAGCCATGACTTTCCTCCTTAATAAAGGATAACACACTTATTGACTATGGGCACGTAATCAGTAGAATTCTATGCGGGGATCCAAAATGAGCAGAAAGGGAGACATCGTCATATTCGCAGCATTGATTGCCGTGATTGTCACAGGCATCATGATACTGCATCTTCCAACGTTCATTCCCCTGATGGTCTGCACCGTGATCGTCTCGCTCTATGCGATCCTGTTTCTGAAGAAAAACACAGCAGAGATCCTCAAGGCCATTCTTGGCGCCTCACTCAAGGCACCCTGGCCGCTTCTGCTGGCAATCGGGGCACTGATCGCCTCATGGGTCCAGTGCGGGGCCGTGCCTTATCTTGTCGCCACAGGACTGAGGATGATCAAGGTGCGGTTCTTCCTGCCCCTGGTGCTTCTGATCTGCACGGCCATGTCCGCAGTCACAGGCTCCTCATGGACCACATGCGGGACGCTAGGGATCGCGTTCATCGGCATGTCCATCAGCCTCGGAATCCCTGTCGGGATGACACTGGGTGCGGTGCTCTGCGGAGCATTCTTCGGAGACAAGATATCAAGGCTCTCGGACTTCGCCGTCAGCACGGTCTCAATCGCCCAGGCAGACTTCTCACGCCATGTCCGTCTGATGCTGTACTCTGCAGTCCCCTCACTTCTCATATCACTTGTGCTGTTCTTCTTCGTGGGACGCTCTTATGCCGCAAATGAGGCAGACTTCTCATCCATCAATTCAATTGTCATCTCACTTGGAGACAATTTCAGGCTTTCAGTACTTACGCTCATTCCGCTTGTCGTGCTGGTAGGCTCACTTCTGGCAAAGCTTCCGGGAATCATCCCCATTGTGCTGAGCACTGTCTCTGCCATGGTCATCTCACTGACCGTCCAGGGATGCTCCTTCACGGAGACCCTGATCCCGCTTCTCAGGGGATTCAGCATCCAGAGCGGTCATGATCTGGTGGACTCAATCTGTAACCGCGGGGGCATGCTCAGCATGGTAAAGATAGCCTTACTTGTGATATTTGCCTTTACAATGGGAGCTATCCTCAAGAAAACGGACATCATGGATACTGTGGCAAGTCCTGTCAAGAGAATTGTCAGAGGCAGGCTTAGCCTGTTTGCAGCCACGTATCTCATCAGTGCCGTCATGGCCCTCACCACAGGATCGGGGACAATCGGTGTCATTGTCTCCTACAACGTGCTCTCCTCTTTCTATGACAGGTTCAAGGTAGACCATGCGTTCTTCACAAGGACCATCTGCGAGATGATCACAATCCAGCAGCCGATGGTCGTCTGGGGCAGCTCAGGGGCATTTGTTGCCCAGTGCTTCGGAATCAGCGCATCCGTCTATGCACCATATTACTTCATCGCGTTCCTTCTTCCTCTGTTCGGCCTGCTTTATGCGGCAACCGGCTGGGGATATGGACCAAAGACAGGAGAGACAGCATGAAAAGCATCAGGGTCACAGCAGCGGTGATCAGAGACAAGGACAGGATATTCGCCACGCAGAAAGGCTACGGCAACTACAAGGGATGGTGGGAGTTCCCCGGAGGAAAGATCGAGCAGGGAGAGACCGCAGAGCAGGCCCTGGTCAGGGAGATAAAAGAGGAGTTGGATACTGAAATCGAGGTCGGAGACCTAATCTCCCATGTCAGCTACGACTATCCTGAGTTCCACATGGAGATGGACTGTTTCTGGTGCACCGTAAAGGAAGGTCATCTTGTCCTGAAGGAAGCCGAGGATGCACGCTGGCTGGGAAAGGACGAGCTCCTGTCCGTCAAATGGCTTCCTGCGGACTTTGATGTTCTTGAGAAGATTGCAAAAGAGCTCTGACAGATTCCTGATGTAGTTCTAAATCTCCAGCCCGAAAAGCGCATTGTCATAAAGGAATCTCTTCAGATCCCCGTTGCTTCCGGTATTGTACATGTCTGACAACAGTTCATTGAACGATGGCATGTCCTTGTCCTTGATTGTCAGAAAGCCGCAGCCCTGAGTTATCAGGAGTTTGTTTGCGGTCATCAGGGCTGTACGCTTGTTGCCGTCCCAGAACAGCTGGTTATATATGATGTAGCAGAATAGCTCCAATGCCCTGGATGTGGCAGTCTCATAAGCTGATGTGATTTGCCTGAAATCTGATTCCACCTTTGATTTGACAGGAACAGGAGGAACGTAATCGGTTCCGGAGATTCCGATCCTGCCATAACGGAGCACTCCCCACTCCAAATCCTCATTTCTGGCAATGAAGGAGTTGAGTTTGCAGATATAAGCAAGATCCAGTCTGTCATCCACAGAATCCAGAAGGCACTTCCAAGCATCGCGCATATTCAGGATTGCGGTGATATCGTCAATGCTCACACCCGGGACATTCACGCCCTCTAATATGGTCTTGGTCTGCGGAAATGTGACATTTCGGTTCTCCATACGCATTCCGCAGTAGACATTCATTTATCTGAGTTCAGTTATCACTTGACCCAGTTGGGGAAGCTGTACTCGCCACGGTAGTTGGAGCCGTTGTACTCAGGGTACTTGAAGGGCCTGTATTCTCCTCTCGGATCCTTTTCTACCTCTCCGTCCTGAGTGTAGATGTAAAGCCAGTGCCTGTCCCAGGTGACAATCTCATCCCGGGCATCACCTGTAAGGTCAATGACCTCGGTGCACATCTCAGGATGTCCGTCATCAGGCAGGACCATGACACGGCGGCCGTCTCCGTCAAAGGCCCCCTCATGGGCGCTCATCCAGATGAGCTCCTCTCCGTTTCCGTCCCAGTTCAGCGGGCAGATCACGTTGCCGTTGGAGAGCATCTCACGGTGCCAGATCTCCTTGCCGTTGCAGTCGTGAAGGTACACAATGCCGTTGTTGCCCCAGTACGTGGTGGTTGCAATCTCAAAGCCCTGTCTGTCAGGGCAGTAGTTGGCGCTGCTGATCCTCTGGGCATGGCCGTTGATGTCACGGACGATTATCTTTCCGCTCTTGTCCACGATCATGAAGCCTTCCCAGCCTGAGACAATGGCAAGCCTCTCATCCTGCTCCGGACCGAATGTTCCGACTATTATCTCATCGGTGTGGTCAATGTCAATCGGAAGAGACCACATGAGCTTTCCGGTGCTGTCGACCATGTTGTAGCAGGAGAATATCTCGTCCCTGCCGTCACCGTTGAAGTCATGGGAGAACGGGAAATGGCCTGTGTTGTACTTTGAGAACTGCCACTCGTAGTTCAGGTCCTTGTCATAGATCCAGTATCGTGAGTAGCGGTCCTTGATGAGAATTTCAGAAGGTCTCTTGTTTCCTGAGACATTGACAATGCGGATGGCATCCACATTCAGACGCTTGAAGGCGTACTTGCCGAACTCAAGTCCCGTGACAGTCTCAGGAGCCGCCTCGTTAAGCGGGGTCGGTATGCTCTTCTTGATCTCACCGGTTCTTCCGTCCAGGATCATCAGCTTGAAATCCCAGGAGCAGATGACCTCGTCAATCCCGTCATTGTCTATGTCATAGATCTGGAACGGAAGGTCAGTGGTGAGCTTCTCGATCTCAGCGCTGTCACAGGGCTCTCCGATCTGCCAGAGAACCTCTCCTGTCTCCACGCTGACAGCTGTCATGCATGAGATGACCGGATAGCGGTCCTTGTAGACCTTGCGCTGGTTCTGGCACATGACAAAGTACCATTCCTTTGTTCCTGTCAGATGTCCGAACCTGATCTGACGGGCAGCTCCGAAGTTCCTGAGGTCGATCTTCTTCCAGAGCTTTGCCTTGAGGTGCTCTGCCTGCCCCTCTTTCTCCGCATTCTCCCAGCTGCAGCGTTTTCTGCCATAGGAGGCATACTGCTCATCTGTCATCTCAACTGATATGTCGCGGTATCTGGTAGGCCGGCACGCACAGAGCGCGATGCAGCCTTCTGAGTATCTGCCGTCTGTTGTCTCAATGACAAGGATTCCGTTCACATAGCATTTGATGGATGGACCGGAGACCTCAACAGCAAGGCGCTGATAGCTGTCAGGATCCCATGAGAAATCAGCATGGGAGAGAACCGCGCGCTCAAGCTTCTCCACTCTCTGAAGCTCTGCGCCTCCCGGGACAAGGAAGAAGCCGTAATGCATCATGCTTGTCTGGTAGCGGAAGAGGATTCCGTTTATCTGGTCGGCTATCATCGGTCTGACCAGGGCACTTAAGGTATAGTCCTCCCACATCACATCACCTGCACGCAGGACAGGTATGGCCTTCTTCTCACCGGGCTCTGCAAGACGCATCTGCTCAATGCAGCGTCCACCGTCCATGTCCGCATTGGAGATCAGCCATGTCGGTCCGCGGTATGACCAGTCAGAGATCGGGTCGAACCACTGTCCCGAATATCCGGGATTCGGATAATAATGATATTCCCCCATGGCGCTGTGCTCAGCGTCAAAGGGGAATGCTCCTAACTCAAATGATGTGAAATCTTCAGAAAATACCTTCATTTTTTTAATGTTTACCAGTGAATCAGGCTATCAACATTAACAGGCATACCGGATGCGATTGCCTTGTTTCCTGCAATTCCGACCAAGATGGACTCGACTCCGTCATGGAAGTCCGCGGCCCTGTGGAACTCGTCATACGGAGGATTGTCCAAAAACACATCATCCAGCATGACAGGGTCTCCGCCGCCATGTCCGCCCTCTCCTGTCTTGACAGGAACATCGTACGGATCTCCGAACATAGGATAGACGCGGATGCTGCTGTACTTCAGTGCACCCTCATCCTTCTTGTCTCCGCCGGCGTTGATGTATGGCCTTTCGACCGAATGGTACTCAAGCCTTCCCTTTGTGCCGTTGATCATGACGTTGAAGCCCTCCCAAGGCATGTAGGAGGAGAGTGAATAGGACATCTGGACGCCGTTCTTGTAGCGCACCACAAGGTTCATCGTGTCCTCGATGCTGATGTCATCTGAGAAGACGCTGCGGTCACGGATGTAGCCGCTGTCTGCCTCGGCATCAAGATAAAGTGCCTTAAGTGTCGGATTTGACTCGATGTCAATCGCAAACGGATCGCCTTTGGCCTCCTCGCTTCCATGGCAGCGGTAGTAGAACTTCTCCACCCCGCGCTTCTCGGCAGCAGCTCTTCCGTAGAACTGCAGTGATCCGAAACCGAACACTGTCTCAGGCTCTGTTCCGAGCCAGAAGTTCACCAGGTCAAAGTGATGTGTTGCCTTATGGACCAGAAGCCCGCCGCTGTTGTACTTGTTGCGGTGCCAGCGCCTGTAGTAGTCGGCACCGTGCTCTGTGTTCAGGAGCCACTCGAAGTGAACAGATGTCGGATTGCCAATGGCGCCGTCACGGATAAGCTCCCTGACCTTTGTGTGGTAAGGGGCATACCTGTAGTTGAATGTCACCCTGATATGCTTTCCGGTCTTCTTCTGTGTGTCGATGATCCTCTGTGCCTTGCGCTCGTCGATTGTCAGCGGTTTCTCGGTGATGACATCACAGCCTGCCTCCATGGCGCGGCAGATGTAATCATCGTGTGTGCGGTCGACTGATGTGACTATCACCACATCCGGCTTTGTCTCCTGGATCATCTTCTCGAACTCATGGGGAAGATAGGTCGGGACCTTCTTTGCGCCAAGCTCCTCAAGACGGGAATTGGCATAATTCATCCTGGTCTGGCTCTGATCGCAGAATCCGACCATGCATGCGATCTTTGAATACTTTGAGGCCACTGCCTCATAGTACATGCGGGCTCTTCCGCCCGTACCCACCTGTGCATATCTTTTCAATGCCATGGCAATCCTCCATACATCAGATTTCAATAATACTCTACAGAGAAACAGAATCTATTCAAAGAGCCGTTTCAAGCGACTATTTGGACTATTACGTTATAGGGGCTGGATTGAACACCAGAAGATCGTTGTAAATGCCGTATTTCTCGGCAAATGTGCGCTCCCCGCTTACCACATCCAGGATATGGTTGTAAAGCTCATGTCCCATCTGGGCTATGGTCTTCTCACCGGTCACGACAAAGCCGGCATCCATGTCAAACAGGTCAGGCCACTGCTTCTTCATCGAATGCTGGGTGCAGATCTTGTAGACGGGGATCTCCTTCAGTCCGTAAGGGGTCCCGCGTCCCGTGCTGAACAGCTGCATGACAATACCCGATGCCAGCTGGCTGGGTCCGCACACAATGTCGGACGCAGGGGTGGCGGCAAAGATCATGCCGTTGCAGGATGGAGTCTCACCAGGCCCGATGACCTCCACAATGGGGGAATGGCCGCTCTTGGCGATTGATCCCATGGCCTTCTCCACTATGTTGCTCAGACCGCCCTTCTTATTGCCCGGGCTCGGGTTCGCGCTCCTGTCCACATGGCTGCGGGCAAGATAGTCATCGTACCAGGAGATCTCCTTCTTGAGTTTCTCCACAACCTTGTCATCCGAGCAGCGCTCTGCAAGGATGTGCACACCGTCACGGACCTCAGTGACCTCGGAGAAAAGCACCTGTGCCCCGCCTGCGGCAAGAAGATCCGAGGCATAGCCGATAGTCGGATTGGCTGATATTCCGCTGAACGCGTCAGAGCCTCCGCACTGGGCACCGATCCTGAGCTTCTCCAGCGGGAGTTCGGTTCTTCTTCTCCTGTTCAGGACCTCGAGCTTCTTCTTTGCCAGAGTGCAGATGCGCTCCAGCATGTCTCCATAACCGTGACATTCCTGAAGGACCACGACGTTATCAGGATTGTTCTCCTCCGGAGTCAGTATCATGTCCAAGGTCAGCTTCTCACAGCCAAGGGCCACAGTCAGGATCTGGCCGCCGAAATTGGGATGATGGACCAGGTTGCGTACGCTTCTGATGGGAATCTCCGCGTTGTCCGCCTTGATGGCCACACCGCAGCCGTACGGATGGACCACGGCAACGACATCATCAACATTCGGATACTGGGGGAGGATCTCCTTCTTTATCTTATCCACGGCGTTGCGCAGCACACCGGCGGTGCACTGAACCGTGGTGGTGATTCCAAGGATGTTCCTGCTGCCTGCGGGAAGTCCCGGTCCGTTGTCATAGCCCATCCAGGTCTTCCGCTGCGGAAGATCGGTCAGGACCCTGCCCTTGGACCCTTTGACAAGGTCCGCCACAGCAGGAGATGAGGGAAGCTCGATGTTGAACTCATTGATCCATCCGCCGGCCTCGATATCCTCAAGCATATAGCCAAGGACAGCGCCGTAACGGATGACCTCCTCACCCTTTCTGATCTTTCTCAGTGCAATCTTATGGCCCTGCGGAATATCGCACAGTGCCTTGATGGATGTGCCCTCCAGAACCTCACCCTTGGTGACAGGGGCAACAACCACAGCAACATTATCCAGATCTGAAATCTTGACCGCTCTCATTTTCCCTTCCTGCTTTTACTCTATTGTTACGTTTGATACCTTCTCATAGAACTTGGCAATCGCGCTGTGGTCATCCTTGCCGCAGCCGTCTGCCTTCAGCGCCTGCATCATCTCCATGACCTGTCCTGTGAGCGGGACATAGCCGTTGATTGCATGAGCGGCGTTCAGTGCGTTGGTCAGGTCCTTGATGTGGAGCTCAATCCTGAAGCCGGGCTTGAAGTTCCTTGAGAGGACCATCGGGGCCTTTGCATCCAGGACAGTGGATCCTGCGAGACCGCCTCTGATTGCCTTATAGATGAGAGACGGGTCAGAGCCCATCTTCTTTGCGAATGCAAGTGCCTCGCTCATGGCGGCGATGTTGCATGCCACAACAATCTGGTTGGCGAGCTTTGCGACGTTGCCTGCTCCCAGATCTCCGCAACGCACCACTGATGCGGCCATTGTGCTCAGAAGAGGCCTGTACTTCTCGATAAGCTCCTCTTTTCCACCTGCCATGACGGAGAGTGTTCCGTCAATTGCCTTGGGCTCACCGCCTGAGACAGGGGCATCTATCATCTCAATGCCCTTCTCTGCAAGTGCGGCACCGATGCTTCTGGTCTCGACCGGATCGATTGAGCTCATGTCAATGACTACCAGGCCTTTCTTTCCGCTCTCTATGATTCCGCCCTTTCCAAGAGCGACCTCCCTGACCTGAGGGCTGTTCGGGACCATTGTGATCACGACCTCACTCTCAGCGGCGACCTTGCATGCGTTGTCACATGCGTGAGCACCCAGAGCCTCGAGCTCAGAGACGACATCTGCATGTCTTGAGTTGAACCAGACCTCATGTCCGGCCTTGATGATGTTCTTGCACATGGGCTTTCCCATGATTCCCAAACCGATGAAACCGACTTTCATATCTATCACCTCTCAATTAAGTTTTAATGATTGCGATTAAAGCAGACCTGCCTTGACAAGCTGCTGCCTCAGACCCTCAAGCTGCTCCGGTGTGGAGTTCTTTGTGGGAAGATAAGGGGCACCGAGCTCAAGGCCCAGCAGGTTCGCATAGTCCTTTGTTGCGACAGGGAAGCTTGACCTGTCCATCTGGAGCCTGATCGGGTTCAGGACGAACTGCCTGTCCAGGGATCCCTTGATGTCCCCGGCGACGAACCTGTCATAGATGGAGCAGACCAGCCTCGGGACGAAGTTGGCCATG
>JAEEGH010013346.1_pt1 | contig 18238 bp, 15 predicted proteins | sample 9134181 | NCBI WGS metagenome assembly JAEEGH01 (sample SAMN16246544, study PRJNA631951) | gut metagenome | biome: gut microbiome; feature: rumen; material: DP-attached | host: Bos | place: Iran: Karaj | collected 2018-10 | reverse complement strand
GCCGTCCACGCCGGACACGCCGGCGCAGCCTGGGGAGGCGCCGAAATTCGAAGTCGTCAAAGTGGACGCCGGCAAGAGCGTCATCGGCGCCGCCAGCACGGAGATCATTCTGCGCAGCGGCACGGCGACCGCCATCGCGGGCGCTTCCGGCGGCGTTTCCGATCTGACGGAAGGCGTAGACCTGTCCACCGGTACGGCCGTGACGAAGAATCATCTGCTGGTCGTTCCCGTGGACGACGGCAGAGGCATCCAGTGCACGTCCACCTGCTACGTGATGATCAAGGGGGAATACACGCTGAAATAGCGCGATAAAACAGAAAGGGTATTCGGCATTTTATGAAGGGGAAGAAACGGCGCGCCGCATGGATCCTGGCGTCTGTGCTGATCTGTCTTGCGGCTGTGCCTGCGCAGCCTGTCCGCGCGGCTTCCGGCTTTACGGAACTGCGGTCGGAGGTCGTCGAACTGAACGATCAGCTGACGCTGGTCAAAAGCATCAATTACAACAGCTCCCATAAAGATAACGAAGTGGAGCATTATTTCGAATACACGCCCGGGGGCAGCGTGCTGCCCCTGGTCAGTTATGGGGAAAATATCAAGGGCGCAGTTTCCGCGACCCGCATTTTCGCGGGCGAAGCGGAGAACGGCGTAACGGTGGCAGGTCTCGCGAACGGGGACTTTTTCGTCATGGCTACGGGCGTTTCGCTGGGACCGGTCATCCGGGACGGCCTCGTCCGCACGAGCGGCTACAGCGAATCCGTGATCGCGTTCAAGGCGGACGGTTCCGCCCTGATCGGCGATCCTGCCCTGAACGTCCGCCTGTCGTTCCCGGAGCAGAATATCCACTTCGGGAAGACGAATTTCAACAAATCCGTCTCCCTGAACAGCGGGATCTGCGTCTACACGGCGGACTTCGGAGAGACGAACGCCGCGACCCTGGACACGTTCAACGTGGTCGTGCGCGTCGAAGAGGGCAGCGCGAGGCCCGGCGATACGATGAAGGGCGTCGTGGAATCCTCGGCCGAATCTACGGCAAGGACAGACCTTCCGGAAGGCTGCTTCGTGATCTCTATCGCCTCGGAGACGGCGTATAAAACGACGCTGGAGCTGCTGCAGGGACTGGAACCCGGCATGCCTGTCGAACTGTACTTCGGCGTCGGGGAAGACTATCTGGTCGCGCAACATGCGCTCGGCTTCGAAAAATGGCTGGTGCAGGACGGCGCGGTCTGCTCCGGCCTGGACAGCGTCACCTCCGCGCCGCGTACGGCGTTCGGCGTCAAGGCGGACGGCACCTGCCTGCTTTATACGGTGGACGGCCGCCAGAGCGGATATTCCGCGGGCCTGACCTATCAGGAACTGGCGCAGCGCCTGCAGGAACTGGGCTGCGTGCAGGCGGTCAATCTGGACGGCGGCGCATCCACGCAGCTGTTCGCGGTCTATCCCGGCTTCGAAAAGGAAATGCAGATCAACCGGGACTCCGACGCGAAATATCTGCGCAGCTGCGCGAACTATATCTGCTTTGCGAATTTCAACGAGAAGACCGGCGTGCCCGCGCGCCTGCACCCCTATCCGTTCGACGAATACATCCTGGCGGGAACGTCCCTGCCGATGTACGTCAAAGCGACGGACAGCGGCTGGTTCCCCTGCGAGGTGCCGGAAGACGTCACCTATTCCTGCGACGGCTTGGGCACGGTCGAGGAGAACGTGTATACGGCGGGCAGCGAGGCCGGTACGAGCATCGTCACCGCAGCGGGCGGCGGCGTATCCGGGGCCATGCGCGTATATATCGTCGCTGACCCGGACAGCATCACGACCTACGTGGACGGCAAGTCGACCGGCGTGCTGAAAGCCGGAAACAACAAGTCCTACCAGTTGAGCGCGAAGTCGGTCTGGCGCGGCCAGGAGCTTCGTTCGGACGCGAACTGCTATGCGTGGAGCGTGGAGGGAGACATCGGCACCATCGATGAAAACGGCGTCTTCACGGCCGAAGGCGAACACGGGCAGACCGGCACCATCACGGTCACCGCAGGCAAGACGAAGCAGGTGATCGCGGTCACGCTGCATCAGACGCTGCCCGCGGAAGACCTGCAGAACTGGATCCTCGAGATCGTACAGAAAGTAAACGAATAAACATATGCGCATTATGCTCTTTGCTGCCGGCGGCGATATCGGCGGCGGAAAAACCCATATCCTCTCCCTGGCGAAAGAACTGGCGAAGGATAACGACCTGAGGCTCGTTTCCTTCCGCCGGGGCGTTTTGTCGCAGGAAGGCATGGAAATGGGCATCGATACCGTGGACACCGGCGACAGCAACGGCATCATCCGTTCCATCCGCCTGGCGTTCGCGCAGGCGAAGGCCTTCCGCCCGGACGTCATCCATTGCCACGGCGCGAAGGGCAACATGATGGGCATTTTAGTGAAGTGGTTCCTGCACATCCCCGTCATGACGACGGTGCACTCCGACCCGGATCTGGACTATCTGGGTTCCCCGATCCGCAACGCGACGAACGGCAATATCAACCGCTTCTGTCTGCGCCGCATGGATTACCACGTGGCCGTGGCGGACCGCATGCGCGAACTGCTGATCCAGCGCGGCTTCGATGCCCAGAACATCTTCGCGGTGTACAACGGCCTGGATTTCTCCGGCAGCGAAACCGGTCCCAGGCCGCTGAAAAACGAAAGCGATCCCATCACCGTGGGCATCGCGGCGCGTCTCAACCCGGTCAAGGATATCGCGACCCTGCTGCGCGCCTTCGCGAAGGCCTACGCGCAGGACAAGCGCCTGCGGCTGTCCATCGCCGGCAGCGGCGAAGAGGAAAAGTCGCTGAAGGCGCTGGCGAAGGAACTGGGCATCGCGGACGTGACCGCGTTCGAAGGCTGGATCAGCGATATCAAGGACTATTTCCGCCGCGTCGACATCAACGTGCTGTCGTCCCTGTCCGAAACGTTCCCGTACTCGCTGCTGGAAGGCGCCTACGTGCACTGCCCGGCCATCGCCAGCAACGTGGGCGGCATCCCCTATCTCATCCAGAACGAGAAGACGGGCCTGCTGTTCGAGGCAGGGGACGCGGATACTTTCGCGGACTGCATCCTGCGGCTGTCCCGCGACCCGCAGCTGCGGTCGCAGCTGGCGGAGAACCTGTACGAAAAAGCCCGCACGGAATTCTCCCTCGAACGGATGAAGACCGACCAGGAGGCGATCTACCGCACGCTCATCCACCGGCGCGAGATGCAGAAGAAGGGCCGCTACGGCGCGATCCTCTGCGGCGCCTACGGCAAGGGCAACGCGGGCGACGACGCCATCCTGCGCGCTATCCTCACCCGGCTGAAAGCCATCGATCCGGACATGCCGTTCTACGTCATGTCGCGCAACCCGGTGGAGACCAGCATGAAGGAGCGCGTCGGTTCGTTCTACATCTTCAACTTAAGAAAATTCTTCAAATATCTTCGCAGGACCAGCCTGTTCGTGTCCGGCGGCGGCACGCTCATCCAGGACGTTACGTCGTCCCGGTCGCTGTATTTCTATCTGTTCACGCTGCTGGCCGCCAAATGGAGCGGCAGCCGGGTCGTCATGTACGGCTGCGGCATCGGGCCGATCCGCAAGGGCAATAACCGCAGATGGACGGGCCGCGTGCTGAACCGCGCGGCGGACATCATCACCCTGCGCGACTCCATCTCCATGGAGCTGCTGCAGGAAATGGGCGTGACCCAGCCGGAGATCGTCCTGTCCGCGGACCCGACGGTCAACCTGCCGCCCGTGCCCGCGGAAACCGTGCAGGAGGCTTTCCGCCTGGACGGCATCCCGGCGGACGCCCGCAAGATCGCGTTCTGCCTGCGCAGCTGGGACGAGTTCCGCAATCCCGAAGCGGTGGCCAAAGCCGCGGATTACGCCTACGAGCACTACGGCCTGCTGCCGGTATTCCTGCCAATGGAGTATCCCAGGGACGTAGGCATCGGCGAACTGGTCGGCGCCATGGTGAAATCGCCGCACGCGGTCTGCAGCAGGCGCCATACGGTCGAGGAACTGCGCGGCATGCTGTCGTCCATGGAAGTCGTGTGCGGCATGCGTCTGCACTCCCTGATCTTCGCCTCCGCCGGAGGCACGCCCATCGTGGGCATCTCTTACGACGTCAAGGTCGACAGTTTCATCAAAGACAGCGGCGCGCAGCGCTGCATCCAGCTGAAAGACCTGACGGCGGAAGCACTGATGGCGGACATCGACGACGCGGTCGCCGGCGGACGCAGCCACGGCAGCGAGACGAAGAGGCGACTGCAGACGATGGAACTGAAGAACGGAGAAGCGGCCCAGCGCCTGCTCTCCGGAAAGGAATCCGCATGAGAAAGATCCTGTGTCTGTCCACATCCAACTATTATCCGTTCCCCACGCGAAAGCAGAACGTCATGAACCGCATGACGGACTGCCGCGTTCTGTACGTCGATCCTCCGGTGACGATGATCGCGCCCCTGAAGGACCCGAAGGCAAAGGAACGGCTGACTGCCTATAAAGCCGGACCGAAGCAGGCGCAGCCCAACGTGAAGGTCTACGCCCAGCCCCCGGTGCTGCCGTTCTTCAACAAGAAGCGCGCGGTGAACGAGACGAATCAGAAAAAACTGGCGAAGTATCTGGCGAAGATCCTGCGCGAAAACGAGTTCGGCACGGACTTCTGGGTCTGGTGCTACAGTCCGACGAGCTGCGACGTCATCGCGCCGCTGGCGAAGGAGATGGGCATCGATTCTTCCGTCCTGTGGAAGCGCACGGTCTACGACTGCGTGGACCGGCACTCCGCTTATCCGGGTCACATCGATCCGAAGGTCGTGGACGAAATGGAAGAAGACCTGGCCAGGAGCTGCGGCTGCGTGTTCGCGACGGCGCAGGGCCTGTACGACAGACTGAAGGAATTCAACGGCAATACGCACCTCATTCCCAACGGCTGCGCGTTCGAGCTGTTCCACACGGCGGCGTCCATGGAAAAAGAGGGGGTCAGCCCCCACTTCGGCTTCGTGGGCATGCTGCAGGAATGTCTGGATTACGACTGCATCAAAGCGGTGGCGAAGGACTTCCCGGACGGCAAAGTGACCCTGATCGGCCGTACGCTGCCCGGCGTGGATATGTCCTGGACGCAGGAATATCCCAATATCGAAATGGCGGGCCTGGTGCCTCAGCCCCAGCTGCCGCAGCGCATCAAGGACTTCGACCTGTGCCTGAACGTCTTTGCGGACAACGAGTTGTCCCGGGACGTCAGTCCGCTGAAGTTCTACGAATACCTGGCGACGGGCAAACCCGTCGTGAGCACGCTCGTGCCGCTGCAGGTGCTGGATTACGCGGACTGCATCTATCTGGCGGAAACGCCCGCGGAATTCGTGACGCGCTGCCGCGAAGCGCTGGCGGAAACGCCGGACTCCCCGAAGCGCGAGGCGCGCATCGAGGCCGCCCGCCGCAATTCCTGGGACGAAAAAGTGGGCGAAATGAAGGAGATCCTGGGCTGGTAACGCCCGCGGGATATAGATCAAAGGAGAAATTCGGATGAAGATCATCAACGAAAAAGGCAAACTGTTCGGGCTCATCAACATCGTGGACCTGATCGTGCTGCTGCTCGTGGTCGCCGTCATCGGCGTCGTCGGAACGAAGCTGATGGGCAGCAAGGTGACCGACGCGGTATCCGCCAAGGCGGACTGCTGGGCGCAGGTGAGAGTCGCCGGCGCGCAGCCCTATCTGGTGGAAGAGGTGATGCGGCAGGAACTGCCGGGTCAGCGCATGGTCTCGGGCAACGAGTTCCTGTCCGGCACGGTCGAGGACGTCTGGATCGAAGACTACAAAGTCCAGGTGCAGTGCGACGACGGCCGCATCGTAACGTCCACGGACCCCGACAAGAAGGACATCATCTTCCTGATCAAGACGCAGGTGGCTCCGGATACGGCCAGCCCCAAGCTGGGCAGCCAGGAGATCCGCGCCGGCAGAACGCTGATCGTCAAGACGCAGACCGTCGAGATCGCAGGCATCATCCGTTACGTGGAGATCGGCGATTACGATCCTCCCGCGTCCATCCAGAAGCCTTAGTGACACGCAATGACTGAACTTGTGAAAAACAGTCTGTTCGTGCGGCTGATCGTCTGGCTGTACGGCACGCTGCGGCGCTTCTGGCGCAGCAGCCTGCTCGGACGGGGCTGGGCGCGCTGGCACGACAGCTGGCTGCAATCGAATACGAAGATCCATTGGGACGCATGGACCGGCATGGACGACCCCGCGGAGCATTCGGTATACGCGAAGTTCCTGCGCGCGGTCGAAAAGGTGCTGCAGAAAATCGGAGACTGGCTGCGCTGCAGCCTGCTGTACCGCATCCTGACCGGCATTCGCGACGGGTATCTGAAGCTGTCTTCCGGCAGCCGGCTGTTCTCCGCGATCAACCGGGTGCCGCTGCACCGCTGGTTCCTGCTGCTGTTCCCCTGCTATCTGCTGATCGAATATACGGTGCGCGACCTGCTGGGTATCGCGATCCTGGCTTCTGTCTGGGAAGAACTGTTCATCATGGCCGGCTTCGCGCTCGTCCTGTGGCGCGCCTGCCTGAAACAGTCGGATGGCTTCCGCCGCGCGACCGCGCTGGAGACGGCTCTGCTGCTCTATATGGCGGTGGGTCTGCTCCTGATGATGCTGAACCAGCCGTTCCCGGCTATCGCTTCGGCGGGTTACCGGGCGCAGGTGGAATACATCGTCTGGTACTTCATCCTGCTGCGCCTGATCGACGACGAGGCGGACGCGAAGGCGGTCGTTCTGGGATTCGGCATCGTGGTGTTCCTGCTGTCTCTGCACGGCATCTACCAGTATATCGTCGCCGTTCCCATTCCCTCCTCCTGGGTCAGCCAGACGGAGATGGGCGTGCGCACGAGGGTGTTCTCCCTGACGGGCAGCCCGAACATCTTCGGATCGCTGCTGCTGATGGGCGCCCCCATAGCCGCCTCCTGCGTCTACTATTTCAGGAACGGCTGGATGAAGTTCCTCGCGCTGTGCGCGACCGGCGCCATCTGCCTCAGCATCCTGTTCACGTTCTCCCGGGGCTCCTGGGTCGGCCTGGTGGTCGCCGTCATCCTGTTCGCGCTGTATATGGACAAGCGCCTGCTGGGACTGATGGGCATGGTCATGGCTGCCGTTCTGGTCTTGATCCCGTCCATCACGAGCCGCTTGACTTATCTGTTCACGACGGAGTACGCGGAGGCTTCCGCGGTCGGCGGACGCGCGCTGCGCTGGGAAGTGGGCCGCAATCTGCTCCACGAGAATTCCCCGTGGCTGGGCTTCGGCCTGGGCCGCTTCGGCGGCGCCGTCGCCATGAACAACCAGGTCCTGGATAAGACGAAGGACTTCGAATACTTCTACATGGACAATTATTACCTCAAAACCCTTGTGGAAATGGGGTATTTGGGCATAATATTTTATATAGTCGCATTGATCGCTTTCGCGGTCATGGCCGTCAGGGCCATCCGCGCCTGCAATCAGGGCCGGGTCTGGGACGTTTACGACGACGCGCTGACCCGCAGCAACGGGAACCTGAAGTGCCTTGCTGTCGGCCTGTTTGCCGGCATGACGGGCGTTCTGGTGCACTGCTATTTTGAGAACATTTTCGAAGAGCCATACATGATGGCTTATTTCTGGGGGCTGGCGGCCGCGCTGCAGCGGCTGGGAGCCATCAGCAGGGAAAGGAGCAGAACATGAAGGTATGCGTCATCGGGCTTGGCTATATCGGCCTTCCCACCGCAGCCATGTTTGCAAACGCCGGACACGACGTCTTAGGCGTGGATAAAAAGCCGCAGATCGTCGAAGCGCTCAATCGCGGAGAGATCATCATCGAAGAAAACGGTCTGCCGGAATACATCAAGGCCGTCGTAGAAAAAGGCCACCTGCGCGCCGCGCTGGAGCCGGAAACATCCGACGCCTATATCATTTCCGTTCCGACGCCCATCACGGAGGATAAGAAGGCGGATATGCGCTTCGTGGAAAGCGCGACCCGCAGCATCGTCCCCCTGCTGAAGAAGGGCGACCTCGTGATCCTGGAATCCACGTCCCCCGTGGGGACGGTCGACAGTCTGATGCTGCCCATCCTGGAGGAGAGCGGTCTGAAGGCCGGCGTCGATTTCGGTCTGGGCCATTCGCCTGAGCGGGTCATCCCGGGAAAGATCCTGTACGAGCTCGTACACAATTCCCGCATCGCCGGCGGCATCGACAAGGAGAGCGCCCACCGCATCGCGGAACTGTACAGAAGCTTCGTCGAGGGCGAGATCTACGAGACCGACGCCCGCACGGCGGAGATGTGCAAGCTGTCCGAGAATACGTTCCGCGACGTGAACATCGCGTTCGCCAACGAGCTGGCGAAGATCTGCGAAGAGCAGGGCATCAACGTCTGGGAACTCATCGAGATCTGCAACAAGCATCCGCGGGTGAACATCCATCAGCCCGGTCCGGGCGTCGGCGGTCACTGCATCGCGGTGGATCCCTGGTTCATCGTGGAGAAAGAACCGGGTCTGGCGCAGATCATCCGCAAATCCAGAGAGACGAACGACTCCATGCCCGCCTACGTGGCAGGCCGCGCGGAGGAGATCCTGGCGGGCGTCAGCGATCCGAAGGTCTGCATCTTAGGCGCGACGTACAAGCCGGACGTGGACGACATGCGCGAAAGTCCCATTCTGCACCTGGTGGACGAGCTGAAGGCGAAGGGCGTCGCAGTCGCGGTGCACGATCCGCACGCGGCAAAGCGGCCCGGTATCGAAGGCGACCTGCTGAAGGCCGCGGAAGGCGCGGACCTCGTGATCCTCGGCGTCAACCACAAACAGTTTAAAGAACTGGATTATCCGGCGCTGGCGAAGGCCGTGCGCACAAAGAACTTTCTGGATACGAGAAACTTCGCGGACAAAGCGGCGGCGGAAGCCGCGGGATTCGCGTACTATCTGCTGGGAAAATAGATGTCGGATTTCGCAAGCACAAAGATCCTGGGCGTCCGGGTGGATAAGGTGACGAAGGCGCAGGCGCTGGAAACGTTCCGGCAGCTGCTGGACGGCAGCCGCTGCGAACTGATCGTCACGCCGAACGCGGAGATCGTGGAAAAGGCGTCCAAGACGCCGCAGCTGCGGCGCATCATCAACGAGGAAGCTGCGCTGGTCACGCCGGACGGCGTGGGCCTGATCTACGCCTCGAAACTGAAGGGCGACCCCATCGAAGAGAAGGTCGCCGGCATCGATTTCGCCCGCAGCGCCATCGAACTCTGCGCGCAGCTGGGCCGCAGCGTCTATCTGCTGGGCAGCAAGCCCGGCGTGGCGGAAATGGCCGCGGCGAATCTGGAGAAAGAGATCCCGGGTCTGAAGATCGCGGGTTTCCGGGACGGCTACTTCAAGGAAGAAGAGGAAGCGTCCGTCGTAAGGCAGATCAACGAAAGCGGGGCGGATTTCCTGTGCGTCGCCCTCGGCTCTCCGAAGCAGGAATATTTCGTCATCCGGCACAGGGATATGCTGAAGGTCAAAGCGGCAGCGGGCCTTGGCGGCAGTCTGGACATCTGGTCCGGGCAGCTGAACAGGGCGCCGGCCTTTTATATCGATCACGGCCTGGAATGGCTGTACAGAATGATCCAGGAGCCCAAGCGCTTAAAGCGCCTGCCGGCTCTGCCGGTCTTTCTGATCAAAGCGGCAATACGGAGGTAACATGGAAACAGTACAGCTGCAGAAGATCGCTCAAACAGTAAGGCAGGACATCATACGGGAAGTATATTCGGCGGGATCCGGCCATCCCGGCGGCAGTCTTTCGGCTGCCGATATCCTCACCGCCCTGTACTTCAGTGAAATGAACGTCGACCCGGCGGATCCCGCGAAGAAGGGCAGGGACCGCTTCGTCCTCTCCAAGGGTCATGCGGCGCCGGCGCTGTATGCCTGTCTGGCGGAACGCGGATTCTTCCCGAAAGAGAACCTCGTGACCCTGCGCAGACTGGGCAGCAGCCTGCAGGGCCACCCCAGCAAGAAGCTTCTCCCCGGCGTGGAGATGTCCACCGGCTCCCTCGGTCAGGGCATATCCGCGGCGGTCGGCATGGCGCTGGCCGGCAAGGCAGACGCGGATCCGGGCAGGATCTACGCGCTGCTGGGCGACGGAGAGCTTCAGGAAGGCATGGTCTGGGAAGCCGCCATGGCGGCAGGCCACTACAAGCTGGATAACCTCTGCGCCTTCGTGGACCACAACGGTCTGCAGATCGACGGGCGCAACGAGGACGTCATGAACGTGATGCCCATCGCGGAGAAATTCGCGGTGTTCGGCTGGAACGTGCTGGAGATCGACGGACACGACTTCGAACAGATCCTGGACGCGCTGGACATGGCGAAGAAATGCAAGGGCATGCCCACCGTCATCGTGGCGGAGACCGTCAAGGGCAAGGGCGTATCGTTCATGGAAGGGCAGGCCGGCTGGCACGGCAAGGCCCCGAACGAGGAACAGGCGAAACAGGCGATGGCAGAGCTGGGAGGTGAGCTGTAATGGCAGAAAAGATCGCAACAAGAGCCAGTTACGGCAAAGTCCTGGTAGAACTGGGCGCGGAAAATCCCGATATCGTCGTTCTGGACGCGGACCTGTCCGGGTCCACGCAGACGAAGAAGTTCGCGGACGTCTATCCCGAACGGTTTTATAACGCAGGCATCGCCGAAGCGAACATGATGGGCATGGCAGCGGGGCTGGCCGTTTCCGGCAAGACCGTATTCGCCAGCAGCTTCGCGATGTTCGCGGCAGGCAGGGCGTACGAGATCATCCGCAATTCCATCGCGTATACGCATGCCAACGTCAAGATCTGCGCCACACACGCGGGTCTGACGGTCGGCGAGGACGGCGCCAGCCACCAGTGCCTGGAGGATCTGTCCCTGATGCGGACCATCCCCGGCATGACCGTGCTCAACCCCGCGGACGACGTGAGCGCGAGAGCGCTGATCCGCGCGGCGGCAGCGTACGACGGCCCGGTCTACGTGCGGCTGGGAAGAGCCGCGGTGCCCGTGCTCTATGAAGAAGGCAGGGCTTTCGAGATCGGCAAGGCGATCCGCGTAAAAGAAGGCAAAGACGCCTGCATCATCGCGACAGGCATTATGGTGGACGCAGCTCTGCAGGCCGCGGAGATCCTGGCGGCGGAAGGGCTCGAAGTCCGCGTCGTCGACATGCATACGATCAAGCCTCTGGACAAGGACGAAGTGCTGGCAGCGGCGAAAGAATGCGGCGCCATCGTGACCGCGGAAGAACACTCCGTGATCGGCGGGCTCGGCTCCGCTGTAGCGGAAACCGTCTGCGGCGAAGCGCCCTGCAGAGTGAAGAGCATCGGCGTGCAGGATGAGTTCGGCCAGTCCGGCAAACCGGACGAACTGCTGAAGGCGTACGGCCTGACGGCGGAGGATATCGCCGCAGCGGTCCGCGGGCTTGTTGGAAAATCTTGACAATCACGCATAAGTAATGTAAAATTCTCCCACAGTTCTCTGCGGGAGAATTTTTTATGCACAGAAAAAAAGCAAAAGGGGGCAGTCTGGACAAGCGCATCGTCGCGGTCTGCAGTCCCATGCGCGCGAGCGGGGTCACGCTTACGGCCGCCGCGCTGGCCTGCGCGCTGGCGGAGCGGTCCTCCGCGTCGTTTGCCGAGACCGGAGAACCCTACGTATTCGACGCGTACGGATTGGGAAAGCATTTCCTGCTGAGCGGTTTTACCGATTTTCACCGCGCGTTTCAGGAAGGCAAGGCGTTCCGGGGGCCGGAGAACCTCTGGCACGGCGTGCACTGGGCCGTCAGGCCGGGTCATCTCGCGCTGCCGTCCCCGTTCCCTCAGACGGCGAAGGAACTGCTTCGCTTCGCGGAACGGCTGCCGGGAAAATACACCGTCCTGGACTGCTCCGGGATGGAGGAATCCATGCTCGCGGACGTGCTGGACCGTTCGGACACCGCCTTCATCGTCGTGGATCCCCTGCCCGGCAAATTGCTGCCCGCAGCCGCCGCGCTGCAGCGCCTGCGCTACGCCTACCCGCAGAGCGTTCTTGCGGTCAACCGCATGAACCGGGGCGTGCACAGGCGGGAACTGGACGCCTATCTGGGCACGACGCGCTATCTCTGTCTGCCGGACCTCGGCACCGAAGCGGTCTATAAGGCGGAATACGCCTGCGTGCTGCCCTGGGACCTCCCCGAGGGAAGGGCGTTTCTTTCTTCACTAAAAAAACATGGAGAAACATCGGGCAGGAATGGCAGTACAGTGGAATATATGGTATAATTATATGTCAATTTGTACCCAAAACCACAAGAGGCCATATTTGTGATCATATTCGATAACATAACGAAACGATACGGATCGAAGGTGGCGCTCGAAGACGCGACGATACACATCGACAAAGGAGACTTCGTGTTTCTCGTCGGTCCTTCCGGCGCGGGCAAATCCACCTTCATCAAACTGATCCTGAAAGAAATAGAACCCGACGAGGGCCGGCTCTTCGTCAACGGACAGAACATCACCCACCTCTCCAACCGGGAGATCCCGCAGCTGAGGAGATCGCTGGGCGTCGTATTCCAGGACTTCCGTCTGCTGCCCAACAAGACCGTGTTCGAAAACGTGGCGTTCGCCATGGAAGTGCTTCACCACAACCAGCGCACCATCAAGCGGCAGGTGCCGCAGGTGCTCGAGCTGATGGGCATCGGCGACGCAGCGGAAAAATTCCCGGACGAGCTGTCCGGCGGCGAACAGCAGAGAGTCGCCATCGCCAGGGCTATCATCAACAACCCCCAGGTGCTGATCGCGGACGAGCCGACAGGCAACCTGGACAAGGACACCGCCTGGGAGATCATGCAGCTGCTGAACCAGGTCAATCTCCGCGGCACGACCGTCGTCATGGTCACCCACGCGTTCGACATCGTGGAACGCATGGGCAAGCGCGAAGTGGAGATCGAGGGCGGACACATCGTCCGCGACACAAAGGGAGGGATCATGGCCGATGTTTAAAGGTTTAGGTTACTCCCTGAAGCAGGCGCTGCAGCAGATCTTCCGCAACAAAGGTATGGCCATCGCTTCGCTGTTCGCGATCACGGCCATGCTGCTCATCCTGGGTCTGTTCTTCTTCCTGACGGTCAACGTCAACTTCATCACCGAAGAGATCAAGGACCAGTTCGACACGATCGAAGTGTTCCTGCAGGACGACCAGACGGAAGCGCAGGCGGACGTCATCCGCACCAGCCTTTCCAAATTGCCCGGCGTCGAAAGCGTCGAGTACATCGATAAAGCCCGGGCCATGGAGGAATTCAAGGTCCGTTGGGGCGACAACGCCTACCTGCTGGACGGCCTGTCCACAAACCCGCTGCCGAATTCTCTGCGGGTCACGCTGACGGATCTGAACGAGGGCGACGTCGTCGCGGAAGTCAGCCGCAACATGACCGGCGTCGAAGACGTCCGGTATTATCAGACCGAGGTCAACAAGATCCTGAAGGTCTCCGAGGGCATCCAGAAAGGCGCTCTCGTGGTCATCGCCTTCCTGATCATCGTCTCCGTCGTCGTCGTGTCGAATACGGTCAAACTGACGGTCATGGCGCGGCAGGAGGAGATCCGCATCATGAAATACGTGGGCGCGACGAACTGGTTCATCCGGGGTCCGCTCATTCTGGAAGGTATGTTCATCGGTCTGATCGCGTCGCTGATCGCGTTGGGCTGCACCTGGGCGATCTACGCCAGACTCATGAACGCGTTCGGCCAGCAGGCCATGATCCTGCTGTCGTCCAGCCTTGTGGAAACGCAGTTCATGATGATCAACCTCACTTGGATCTACGTAGCGCTGGGCATCAGCATCGGCGCGTTCGGCTCCATCATCTCCATGAGGAGATTCCTGCAGGCATAGCAGACAAAAGGGGAAACAGGGGAAATTCGTTCTATGGATAAGAGAAAACTGACAAAAGGGAAGATACGGGCAAAGGTGACGCTGTGGAGCGTCGCTCTTGCCATGGTTGCCGCCGTCATGCTCACCCCGTTTGCCAAAGCGGCGACGATCGACGACTGGCAGAACCAGCTGAACAACAAGAATAAGCAGAAGGAGCAGATCCAGGAGGAGCTCAACCAAAGCAAGAAGGACCTCGAAGCGGCAGAAAAAGAACTGAACGCGCTGGATCAGAAGATCTACCAGGCCGGAGTCGAACTCAACCAGCTGACAGGCGAATTAAACGAAACAAAGGCGGAGATCGTCAAGGGCCTGGAAGAGCTGGAACAGCTGAAAAAGGATATCGAAAAACAGAACGACGACCTGAACGCGCGTCTGCGCAGCATGTATAAAAACGGCGACGTGGGCATGCTGTCCGTTGTGTTCGGGAGCAGCAGCATGTCGGACGTTCTGACGAATATGGATATGGTGCAGCGCATCTACAATGCGGACGCAGAGCTTCTGAAAAGCATCCAGGAGCAGTACGACCTGGTCGACGCGCAGAACCGTAAGCTGGAAGCGCTCAAGGTGCAGCTGGAAGAGCAGCAGGCCGTGATCGCAGAGAAGAAGAGCGCGTTAGAAGCAGACGAGGCAGAAGCCAGAGCGCGGCGGAACGCCCTTCAGGCAGATGCGGATTCTCTGCAGAAGCAGTACGACGCGGTCAAGAAAGAAGCCGACTCCATCAGCGAGACCATCAAGGTGCTGCAGAGCCAGAACACGCAGTATATCGGCGGCGCCATGTGCTGGCCTTCCCAGGCGAGCACGCGCATCACGTCTCCGTTCGGCTGGCGCTATCTGTCGCTGCTGGGCGGCCGCAACTACCATACCGGCGTCGACATCGGCGCTAAAGGCGGCACGAATATCCTGGCTGCGAACTCCGGCAAGGTCATCAAGGCCGGCTGGAACAACTCCTACGGCTACATGGTCATGGTCGACCACGGCGGCGGCATCGTCACGCTGTACGCCCACTCCAGCAAGCTGCTGGTCAAGACGGGCGACGTGGTGACGAGAGGCCAGGCGATCGCCCTGATCGGCTCCACCGGTATGTCCACCGGCAACCATCTGCACTTCGAAGTGCGGGTCAACGGCAAGTACCAGAACCCGCTGAACTATATCACTCCATCGGTACGCAACTGATGAGCACCTGGATCTATCAACAGAAAAGAAATACGCCCGCATGGGGACCCGCAGGGGTCCCTGCTGCGGTGATGGACATCCTCGGCCGCAGAGGGGTAAGCACCCCCGGGCAGGCTGAGGATTTTCTTGCGGAATCGCCGAAATGCACCTACGACCCCGCGTTGATGCCGGATCTGCAGCAGGCAGCGGAAGTTTTGCTTGCTGCGGCGGAAGCGGGAAAGCACATCTGCATCTACGGCGATTATGACGCGGACGGGGTCACGTCGACAGCGCTGCTGTACAGCGTGCTGAAGAAACTGACGGACCGCGTGAGTTTTTACGTGCCTTCCCGCTTCACGGACGGCTATGGCCTGAACAAGGACGCGGTCGGCCGCATCGCGAAGGCCGGCGCGCAGCTGCTGATCACCGTAGACTGCGGCAGCACGAACCGCGAAGAAGTGGAAGAAGCGAAGCGCCTGGGCATGGACGTGATCGTGACGGATCACCACGAACTGGAGGCGGGCAAAGAGCCGGACTGTCTGTTCGTGAACGCCAAACGCAGCGACAGCCAATATCCGTTCAGCGGCCTTTCCGGCTGCGGCACCGCTTTCAAACTGGCGCAGGCGATCCAGCGGCTGCTGGCGTCCCGGGGCGACGACCGTTTTACCCGGCAGGATCTGACGGATCTGCTGGACCTCGTCGCGATCTCCACCGTGGCGGACGTGGTGCCGCTGCTGGACGAGAACCGCAGCCTGATCAAGTACGGCCTGCGGGTCGTCAATTCCCGCAAGAGAAAAGGCCTGCGCATCCTGCTGGAACAGCTGAAACTGGCCGACAAGCAGATCGACGCGGACGACATCGGCTTTATACTGGCGCCCCATATCAATTCCTGCGGGCGCATGGCGACAGCGGACGCCGCCGTCAGGCTGCTGGCCGGTATCGAAACGGACGGCTCGCTGGCGGAACTGGCAGCGTTCATGATCGACTGCAACAAGCAGAGGCGGTCTGCCCAGGACGAGACCAGGGATATCTGCCTGGACGCGATGCAGGGCGGCGGCTGCGGGGACCTGTTCCCCATCATCGAAGCGCCGGGCGCCCACGAGGGCGTGGCAGGCATCGTAGCCGGCGCTCTGAAGGAGCAGTTCAACCGGCCTGTCTGCATCGTCACCCCCAGCGAAAACGGCCTGATGAAGGGCACGGGGCGCTGTATCGCGGGACTCGATCTGCACGGCATGCTCTCGACCTGCGACGATCTGTTCGTGCGCTACGGGGGTCACGCAGGCGCCTGCGGATTTTCTCTGGAAAGCGACCGTCTGCCGCTTCTGCGGCAGCGTATGGACGGACTGATGCGGGAGATCCTGGCCAGCCGTCCGGACGCCCTGGAGGAGAAGCTGCTGATCGAAAAGGTTCTGGAGCCTGCGGAAAAGACCATGGAATTCGCGGACGCCTTAAAACTGCTCGAGCCTTTCGGCGAGGCAAATCCGAAGCCGCTGTTTGCGCTGGCCGGCGCAAACGTGTACAATGTGCAGTACATGGGCAGCGAAGGGCAGCACATGCGCTTTACGGCGGTCTGCCCCGACGGGATCGAGATCCCCTGCGTCCTGTTCCGCCGGGCTGCCGATTACGAAGCGATCCTGAGCGGCTCTTCCGCCGTGGACGTGGCAGGAGAACTGGGCATCAACGAATACAACGGCCGCCGCAAACTGCAGCTGACCGTGAAAGATATCAAGAGGAGCGGATCCAATGATCAAAATTAAGAAAGCGACGCTGGTCTTTCTCATCATCCTCGCCGTCGTGTGCGGCGCCGCCGGACTGTATACGCTGCAGACCACCGGCGCTGCGGCGAAGTTCGGTTTGGGCGGAGGCCACGTCCTGAACGAGGAACAGTATCAGAAATACAGGCATCTGAGCAAAACGTACAGCAAACTGGACGAATTGAGGGACGATATCCTGCATCGCTACTACGTCGAAGTGGATGAGGAAGCGCTGGAAACGGGCATGCTGAAGGGCCTGTACGATGGCCTGGGCGATCCGTACTCTTACTATATGACTCCTTCGGAATACGAACAGACGATGATCTCCCTGACCGGCGTCTATTCCGGCGTCGGCGTAACGATCTCCGCCGGTGATTCCGGCTACGTCGAGGTCGTGACGCCCACCAAGGGCAGTCCTGCCGAAGACGCGGGCATCCGCAAGGGAGACTGGATCCTGGCGGTGGACGGCACGGAATACAGCGGAGCGGAACTCGATACCTGCGCCGCGGCGATCCGCGGACCGGAAGGTACCGACGTCACGCTGACCGTGCGCAGGGGAGACAATCTTTTCGACGTTACGATCACGAGAAAGAAGATCGTTACGCAGACGGTAGAGAGCCGGATGCTGGAAGACGGCATCGGCTATATCGCGATCAGCGGGTTCGAGGAAAACACTGCGGGAGATTTCGAGGCGGCCCTTGCGGAGATCGAAGCGCAGGGCGCGAGATCGTTCGTGCTGGATCTGCGCGACAACGGCGGCGGCCTGGTGGACGCTGCGGTGGATATCGCGGACGTGCTGCTGGATGAAGGCGTCGTCGCCTATACCGAAGACCACGACGGCAACAAGGATTACTACCGGACGTCACACGGGCGTACGGACCTGCCTTACGTGGTCCTCGTGAACGAAGGCTCCGCTTCGTCCTCCGAGATCCTCTCCGGAGGCATCAAGGACAACGGCGGCGGTCCGCTGGTCGGGGTCACGACCTACGGCAAAGGCATCATCCAGTCGGTAGAGCAGCTGACGGACGGTTCCGGCATCAAGATGACGATCCTCCAGTACTTCTCGCCGAACGGCAGCGTCATCCACAAGCAGGGCATCGAACCCGATTACGTTGTGGAACTCACCGAAGACTGCTTCGACGAGAACGGCGAGCTGATCAACGACCTCCAACTGAAGAAGGCGCTGGAGCTGCTGAAATAGAAGACATGTACATTTAGTTCGGAGGAGCATATGAGCAAAAAGATCGTGGCGGTCAACGCAAGCCCCCGGAAAGGCTGGAACACGGACACCATCGTAACGGAAGCGGCAAAGGGCGCGGAGAGCGCAGGCGCCTCCGTGGAAAAGTTCGATCTGTATAAGCTGGAAAAGTTCACGGGCTGCATCTCGTGCTTCGGCTGCAAGAAAGAAAAATTCAAAGGACACTGCATCT
>JAEEGH010013343.1_pt1 | contig 18243 bp, 13 predicted proteins | sample 9134181 | NCBI WGS metagenome assembly JAEEGH01 (sample SAMN16246544, study PRJNA631951) | gut metagenome | biome: gut microbiome; feature: rumen; material: DP-attached | host: Bos | place: Iran: Karaj | collected 2018-10 | reverse complement strand
CTCTTGCCGACACAGTTGCAAAACTTAAGGAAGATGAAATATTCAGGAAAGAATACGCCGCTATGAATTTGCATGACAGAGACATTAAGAAACTCGCAAAAGAAGAAGGCCGCACCGAAAAAGCCATGGAAAACGCACAGAATTTTCTGAAAATGAATGTTTTAACTATTGAACAGATTGCACAGGGAACTGGACTGACGGTTGAAAAAGTTCAGGAATTGGCTAAAGAGATTGCGAAATCGAAATAAAAAAAGAGGCTGCTCAGTTATGAGGCAGCCCCCAAACAAAAACCTAAGCAAATTGAGCAGTTCTTAATTTATAATACTCGCCCTTTAGCTCCATTAACTCGGCAGGAGTGCCGCTTTCTACTATGCCGCCGCGGTCAATTACAAAGATGCGGTCTGCATTCTGAATTGTAGAGAGGCGGTGGGCAATCACAAAGCTGGTGCGGCCCTTAAGCATGGTGGCAATTCCGGCCTGAACCAAAAGCTCTGTCTTGGTGTCTATGCTGGAAGTAGCTTCATCCAGAATTAAAATGCGAGGATTAGAAAGCATAGTTCGGGCAAAAGCAACAAGCTGGCGCTGACCGTTAGAAAGTTCACCGCCGCGGGCTGTTAGCTTGGTGTCGTAGCCGTCCGGCAGGTTCTTAATAAAGTCATCTGCATGAACTGCGCGGCTGGCCGCAAGCATTTCTTCTTCTGTGGCGTCCAGCTTTCCGTACATAATGTTTTCGCGGATAGTTCCACTAAAAATGTAGTTATCCTGAGTCATTATTCCCATTTGAGTTCTAAGCGAGTCCAGCTTTACGCTGCGGACATCGTGACCATCAATTAAAAGTTCTCCAGACTTAATGTCGTAAAAACGGCTTACAAGATTTACCACGGTAGATTTTCCCGCACCCGTAGGACCAACAAGGGCGATTGTCTCGCCGGCTTTTACTTCAAAAGAGACATTTTTAAGGACATCTTTTTCGTCATAGCCGAAGGTTACGTTCTTAAAGGAAACGGAGCCATCAATTGGTGGCATAGGTGTGGAATCATCACTATCTGTTACCTTAGCCTGAGTGTCTATAATTTCAAAAATGCGTTCAGCACCAGAAGCGGCATTTACAAACTGATTGTAAAAGTTACTCAGGTTCATAATTGGCTGCCAGAACATGCTCACATAAGAACCAAAGGCAATGTAAGTACCGATTGAAACATTGTCCACGCCCAGGAACTTAATTCCGGCCAGGTAGAGGCCTGCAGTACCAACGCTCCAGCACAGGTCAATCCAAGAACCAAAAGCATCACACCAGCGGACAGCGCGAATAAATTCCTTGCGGTCATCCCAAACCAGTTCCTGGAAAGTTTTGTCGGTTTCTGTTTCTGCGCGGAAGCTCTGAATAATCTTGATACCAGAAAGGTCTTCGTTTATGAAGGCATTCATGTTGGAAGATTTCTGACGTTTAGCGCGCCAGTGCTTTTCTGCCACTATGGAAATAAGGAAAATGCCGGCAATCATAAATGGAAGACTGCAGAGGGCTGCCAGGGCAAGCCGCCAGTTTTTTACAAACATAATTACCAGTACGGCTGTAACTGTTACCATGTTTGGAATAAGAGTTGTAATTGAGTTTTCGATAATGTCTTTGAGGGAGTTTGTGTCTCCAATAATGCGGGCAAGAATCTTTCCAGACGGGCGGCTGTCAAAAAAGGCAAGATCCAGGGTCTGAATGTGGTCGTAAAGTTCCTGACGCAGGTTCTGAATTACCTTGTTACTGGTTTTAGCCATTACAATCATACGGATTTTGATGGCAATTACAGTAAGCAGGTTTAATACAGCACCAATAAGAACTATGCGGATTAATCCAGGAACGTCTCCTGGAAGAATATAGCGGTCTATTGCCCGCTCCTGCAAAAGAGGATTTATAAGATCTACCACAGTTCCAAATGCCATAAGGGCAAAAACTGCGATAATGCGGCCTTTGTACTTTAAAAGGTAAGCAAAAAGGCGTGGCATTGTGGAGAATTTTGATTTTTTTTCTGTTTTTTCGTCTTGTTTGTAGCTGTTCATATTCTTTTAATACTGGCTGTCGTAGGTTTCTTTGTACAATCCACCCTTGGCCAGAAGTTCTTCGTGGGTGCCGCATTCGGCGACACGTCCGCCATCCAATACAATAATCTTATCTGCTTTCCGTACCGCGCTGATGCGGTGGGCAATAATTATCTTTGTCATACCATGCAGGTCTGCAAGCACGCCCTGAATTTCCTGCTCTGTTTCTGTATCCAGTGCCGAAGTAGAATCGTCCAGAACAAGAATTGGCGTTTTGCGGGCAAGAGCGCGGGCTATGGTAATGCGCTGTTTCTGCCCACCGCTAAGGCCTACGCCACGTTCTCCAATTACAGTCATCTCGCGCTCTTTCATTTTGTCTACGAACTCTGAACTGTGAGAGGCTTCCAGCGAGGCGCGAACCTGGGCTGTTGTCATGCTCTCTTTTGCGCCCAGACGAATATTTCCGTCAATTGTGTCGCTAAAAAGGAAGATGTCCTGCATTACGCAGGCAACCGACTTTCTTAGAGTAGGAAGCGGAAGTTCGCGGATGTCTATTCCGTCTATTTTGATGGAACCTTCTGTTACGTCGTACATGCGCTTAAGCAGGTTGATGATTGTGGTTTTTCCTGAGCCTGTTGAGCCCATAATTCCCAGGGTCTGGCCTGCTTTTATATCAAAAGTTACGTCGTGGAGGATGTCGCGAGGTGCAGGTGGCGTGGTGCCATCAGCTTGGGCTGTGTCGGTAGGGGCAGCTTCCTCGGCAGGGGCAGCTGCACGGTAGGTAACGTGCTCAAAGCTAACATCTCCGTTCAGGTCAAATGGAGAAACAAGGGCAGCAGACAGTTCTGGGTCGGCAGAACAATCAGCTCCCAAAAGTGACTCGTCCTGAATCTGAGGCATCTGGTCGTAAATTTTGTCCAGGCGCTTTACAGAAGCCTTTGCCTGAGAGAAGCCGTTTGCAAGCCAGCCCAGCATTTCCATTGGCCAGACAATTCCGCCCGCATACTGCAGAAAAGCCATGAGCTCACCAATTGTAATTTTTTCTCCGCCGGCAAGAGGGTTTCCCTTCATAACAAAAAGTCCGCCAACCAGCAGAGTAATTACGGTAAGACTACGGGTAATTATCTGAATAATTGGGTTAAAGCGAACAAAAACGCGGCTTAAATCTATGTTCAGCTCGTAGTATTTCTGATTATGCTTGTGGAATTTGTTAATTTCAAAGCCTTCGCGGGCAAAAGCCTTTACGGTACGCACTCCGGCCAGGTTTTCTGCGGCAGTGTTGTTCATTTCTGAATTTTCCTGCGCAACGGCGCCAAAGAGATTGTCCAGTTTGCGTTCCATTAAAAAGGCTACGACAGCGGAACCAATCATTCCTAGAGTTGGAATTATGGCCAGCCAGATGTTCATGTTGAACATGAAGTAGAGGACGCTCACAACGCGCACAAAAACTTCTGCCATGAGGATTCCCATAAATGCGGCAATATTCCAGATGCTGTCAACGTCATCTTTAACGCGGCTCATCAGTTCTCCAGAGTTGATTCCGTCAAAGAAGTTTGCAGAAAGGCTCTGGATTTTCTGGAAGAGGTTGATTCTGATTTCTGAGGCGATTTTAGAACCAGCCCAGTCGCACAAAAACTCTTTTGTGTACTGAAAGATACAGCGGCCTACTCCAATTCCAAGAATTCCAAGCAAGAGCGGTGTGAGTAAATCCATATTATGAGCCACAAGCACGTCGTCTGTAATGTGCTGAACAATTTTTGGTGCAATCATGTCCAGCATTGTGCCGGCTGTCATCGCAATTGTAGCGATGAGGTACAAAAACCAATACTTTCCAAAGTATTTTGATAAATTTAGTTTATTCATAATCTTTTAGTTTTGCAGAGAAAAATCGGCTGTGCGAGGGGTTAGCCGAAACCAAATGCGAGGATTAGAATGAACGAAGGCGAGGTTAAACGTTCAATCTCATCCTAATTCCTCGGATTTTTTTTGTCAAGTAAAGTGCTAGTTTAAAAACACCGTTTTTACCGGAGCGCAGAGGCGAGCACTGGCAGAGGCTGCGGTGCCCGGGGCGAACTTTATACGCAGGTGGCTTTTTGCCTCGTCACTTGCTGGAGTAAGACTTGCCGGAATTGCAAAGCGCTGGCTATATTTTTCTGATGGCCCAGAGTAGTCTAGCGTCAAATTCGCAATTTCTGTTTCATCCGCGCCCCCTACGCCTGCCGCGCCGCTGGCTAGGCTTGCCGTGATGCGCATGGTCTTTCCATTGTCTTCCTTTAAGAAAGTGCAAACCAAAAAGTTCTGCTTACCTGGTTTTACTGCAAACTCGTAAGAGAAGCAGCCACCCGCCTTTGCATAGCGGAAAAGCTCGTGAGGGTCTGCCACAGAATTACTTTCCTGCATGTGAGGATAAGTTGCCTCGTTGCCTTCTGTCTGGGCGCCGTAACCAACACCAATACCTTCTATAAATATCTCGCTGTTGTCCGGCTTGTAGGCGTTCTGCAGCTCGGCCTGCTTTTCTTCCTGGCAGGAAACAAAACGCCAGTATATTCCGTAACGCTGGCCCGAGATTCTGTTATATGGAGAAAAGATAAATTCTCCGGGGAAGTCTGTGTCTTTAAGGCGGAAACGGGGCTGATTGTCCTGGGAGCCGGCGTGAGAGCTGGTGTGTGAGCTGGCTTTAGGGGCGGCATGGGAGCCGGCTTGGGGGTCGGCCCGCTGCGCAGATGGGGCCCGCTCAAAGTGAGCTGCAACATTCTTGTCTGCAAGAAGAATAATTTCTGTTTCCAGAATCTGCAGATTGCTGGTGCCGCCATAATTTCCGGTAAGAGGCATTTCTACTCCGCCAACAATCTTGTTTCCGCTAACATCGCACTGGGCACCAACTTCTCCAAGCTTCATTCGCTCGTCTGAGCCAAGTTCTGCGGCAAGAACAAGCGGGCCGTACTTAAAGCCCAGGGTTTTGCCGGCGCTGTCCTGCAGGCTGTAGGCTCGGATTTCCATAGGAAGGTCCAGGGTAAGGGTGTCGCCAGTCTTCCAGTTTCGGGTAATGTAAAGATAGCCGTCTTCTTTTTTTACGGTAGTGGCGGAATCGGGAGCCGCGCCGTTCAGGAGGTAAGTAGCTTCTGCGGCCAGCCAGTCTGGCAGGCGGAAGGCCAGGGTTGTGGCTTCTGCGCCCTCGCCCACCTCAAGGGTAAACTGGGCGGTGCTTCCGCTTGCGTTTGAAATGTCTGTCTTTTGGGTAAGCTTCATTTTAGGTTCAGCCAGCTCTAGTGTAGAGCCAACATACATGTTTATGTAGATGGTACCATCATCATAAAAATAAAAAGAGTCACCCAGTTTTGTAAAGTTTTCCAAACCGGTACCCGTACAACACCAGAAAATGTTTTTATCAACATCCGGGTTACAATAGGTCTTAAAACAACCGGTCGCCATTGGCTGGAAATAAGTTGTCATGGCGTTTTCGGCCTTCACCGAAGCCATAATTGCGTTCAGGAAGGTGTTTTCGTAGTAGTCCGCGTATTTGCGCTCGCCGGTGAGCATAAAAAGCATGCGGGAAAGTTTGAGCATGTTGTAAGTGTTGCAGGTTTCGCAGTTTGTGTTGCTTCGCTCGGCATCCAGAATGTCTGGCAGGCCAAAATGTTCGCACTCGCTGTTGCCGCCGGTTATATAAGTATGGTGATTAACCACTTCGTCCCAGAAATTGCGGCAGTAGTTCAGGTAAGTTTGCGCTTCCTCGCTGGCACCCTCGGCCAAAAGCAGCATGGTGCGGTTTGCGGCGCCCACAAACTTTGGAATTGTCGTATTTGCATGGCGATTCACAATTGCCTCTACATGATTAAAAAGCCATTCCTCGTCAAAAGCGTGAGCGGCGTCCCAAAAATGGCGGGCATCCTTGTAGCCGGCCTGCTTTGCAGAACGGTAAAGCTCGTAAAGGCAGTCGTTCATTCCGCCAAATTCCACGCGAAGAACAGTTTCCCGCACTTCCGGCGTCCAGGCTGTAGTTCGTCGCCAGCACCATTCGCCAAGCCGCTCGGCAATTTCCAGAGCCAACATGCTGATTGCCCCATCCACCTTAGCAAGGTTCTTGTGAACTTCCACAAGGCCCGCAAGAATTTTGTGCATGGTATACCATGGAACCCAGGTATCGTTGTAATCTCCACGTTCAAGTTTCTCAAACTGAAGTTCCGGCTTACCTGGATCTGCAAGTGTTGCACCAAAAATAAAGCCGGTGCCCAGAGCATCCTGGCATTCAGCAAGACTTTTTATGATATAAGAAAGACGCTCATGCAGTTTCTTACCATCCGGCCCCTTACACTCGCCATAACCACGAGCAAGCGCCTGAGCAGCCGCAGTAAGATAGTGGCCCATTGTGTGTCCACCAATCCTGCTGTTTTCCCAACCGCCGTAAGAAATTGACGCCTTTTTATTTGGAAGTCCCGCTGTTGTGCGGAAATTAAATAAGAGTTTATCCGGGTTAAATGTATTCAGAAAATCCACCATTTTCTGAGAAATGTTGGTGTAATAATCATCTAAAATTGTAACTGATAATGGTGAAAACTCTTTAATCTGCTTCATATTATTCCCCTATTATGAAAATACTACAAAGCCAAAATTAATTTGTAAAGTTATAAAGGTCTATAAAAGTTGTTATTTTCTCTTGATTGAATTTTACCTATTAATCTTCACCCAGTCCCAGAATTCCGGGTCTTCCATGCCAAGGCGCCACCAGCCCATTTTCTGGATGCCCAGGGTCTGGTAGATGCGGGCAATGGAGAGGACGGAATAGATGTCGTTAAAATAGCCGGTAACTTCTACCTGGGCGGTGTATTTGAAAGTCGGGATTTCGTTTTCGTATTCTACGTTTTCGACTCCGTGTTCAGTCATGATACGGTTGGCGCCGCTAAAGTACCAGGCGCCGGCAGTGGTTTCGCTTGCCCAGGTGCGGCCGTAAAATGGAAGGCCCATTATAAGCTTGCGCTCCGGGATAGTTTTTTTGGCGTATTCGGCAACGCGGCGGCACCAGTCTACGTTGGCAACGGCGCCTGGCTTACTGGTGCTCCAGTGTTCATCGTAGGCCATTACAAAAACACGGTCGCAGTAGCGGGAAATTTCTTCGTATGGGTAAATGTCTTCGCTCAAAAGCTTAAAGCGGGCTGGGACGCAGACAGAAAACCACTTTTTTTCGCCCAGCATATAACGCAAGTCGCCAAGGAAGGTAATAAAGTTCTTGCGGTCGCGGGCTGGCACAAGTTCAAAGTCTATCTGAACGCCATCGTAAGCGGCAGAAGCTCGTACAATATCTTTCAAAAGCTGATTGCGCAGTCCAAATGAAGAATCAAGAATAAAGTGAGTAAGAGAGCGGCTGTCGCAGGCAATTACCAGATGACAGCGGGAACGGCCGGTTTTTAGTTTTGAGCGTGACGGAACATTCACAAGGTTGCCATAAGTTCCAATTTCGGCACCAAAATAGCAGACATCAGTTACAGGAATATCCGATTTGTATTCATCTTCGCGGCCTGCCATTACATAGCCCCAGCTTTCCTTAAGCGGAAGTGGGCGGCCAAGAGGTTTTTTTAGGGTATATTTTGGTTCAAGAACAACTTTTTTTTCTGGTTCGCTTACGTCTTCTGCGCTAAGCGCGTACTCTACCCCTTCGGTAGGCACATCTATATCTTGTTTTCCGCGGGCCGCCAGCGATAAGGGCAGGCAGGCGCACACGCAGAGGCTTGCAATAATCTGTCTCATCTTCATATTTAAATTATCGGCCCAGTAAGAATTTTATACATAGGTTTTTCGCCCGGATGCAGTTCCAGAATGTGTTTTTCGCAAGGCAGAACTTCCGAAGGGTCGTGGGTAACGTGCAGAACTGTTGTACTTCCGGTTTCGCAAATTAAGCTGATTAGGCCAAGTATCTTTTCCCGGTAGCTTTCGTCCAGGCCGTGGCATGGTTCATCCAGAATAAGGATTTTTGGTGATTTTACCGCAGACCGCAAAATAAGAATTGCCCTCTGTTCACCATAGCTCAGGTCTCCAAAGCGTTCCCGTTCGCGTCCCTTAAAGCCGCCCAGAGCCAGCCAGCGGTTTGCAGCATCACATTCTACGTCTGTGCCCGCGCCGTACAATCCGATTGAGTCACGGAAGCCGCTTATAATTACGTCCCGCAGACTTGTTCCGCCAAGCATTCTGTATTCCACGTGCATGCGGTAAGAGACAATTCCAAGATTCTTTTTGATATCCCAGATGCTTTCGCCGCTTCCCCGCCTGTTTCCGAATATCTTAATGTCGTTGGAGAAAACCTGCATGTTGTCGCCGGTAATAAGTTCCAGGAAAGTGGTTTTTCCGCTTCCGTTAGGCCCGCGAACAAGCCAGTGCTCGCCTGCACGCAAAGTCCAGTTCAAGCCGTCCAGAACGTAGCGGCCGTCCCAGCCAACATGAACGTCGTGCATTTCTACCAGAGTTTCTGCTTCCTGGGCCAAAGCCAAAGCTGATTGCCCCGTTCCATCTTGCAGAACTGCAGTTTCTTTCAAAGTAGTTTTAAAATCATCTGCCAGGGTCGATGCGTCAACTGCGCCTGCTTTAGTTTCCGCCCGCTGGGCCATCAGCTTTTCGTAATCTGCACGAGTACCGCAAAAAGACACCGCCTTGTCTCTAAATTCCAAAACATGGGTGATTGCCCTAGGAATCTCGTGCCAGCGCTCCATGCCCAAAATAACCGCCGGAGACTGTTTTGAAACAATATTATTGAAGAAATCGAGCAAAATTGTGCGGCTCTGAACGTCCAGGCCCGCAAATGGGTCTGAAAGAATAAGCAGTTTTTTGCCGGAAATAAGGGCGCGCGCTAGAAGTGTGCGGCGAATCTCTCCGGTGGACATGTATTTTAAGCCGCGGTCCAGAATTTTTTCTATTCCGCAAAGTTTTACGGCAGGGTAATTTTCCAGGCGGCCTGCTTCTGCAGCGGCATCTTCCGGCAGTTTTACGCCTTTTTTAAGAGATGGATAAAGGGCCTGCAAAATAAAAAAGCGCCCCGTTCGGCCAATATCAACGCCGCCTTCTACATATTCGCTTTCGTCATTTTCACGCTCTTCCTGAATAAGACGAGCAGCCCTTTCCAAAGAAACAAGCTCTGTGTCTGGGCAAACGGAGCAATCACCCATAGAATTTGGAACAATCCGCAGTTCGCCAGCCAAAGCCTTTAAGAATTCTGCCTTGCCCCCGCCATTTGGTCCAATCACCAACCATGATTCGCCGTCTTTCATTTCCCAGGTTAAAGCTGATAGCACCACGCCCCGACTATTTTCTATTCTGCAATTATTAATTTTGATATTCATTTTGAGTCACACTATTTTATTGAAAAAATAACAAAACGTTCATATATTTTAAATATGACATTTTTACAAACTTTTACACAAGCATATCTTATTATGCTGATTATTGCACTAGTTATTTCAGCTGCGGGTTTTATAAAATATGTTTATTTTATCTCGCTCGGTTATGGTTTTTCGGTTGCGGCTATTGGTCTAGCCAACTTAATTGTTTTCCGAAATGTTCTTACTCTTCCAACTGTAATTCTTAACGGCCTGCTTATTGTTTACGGCTGTCGTCTGGGATTTTTCCTCCTTATTCGAGAGATTAAAAGTTCTGCTTACCGTTCTACAATGAAAAAAGAAATTAAGGATGGTAAATCAGTTGGAGTCTTTGCAAAAATCTGTATCTGGATTCCATGTGCCTTCCTTTATGTTTTCCAGATTTCTCCAGTTTTCTTCCGCCTGCAGAACGCCAACCTCTTCTACAACGCCATTGCCGCCCTGCCGGACACCACCACTCCAAAAGTAGACTTTTTCTCTCATGACGTTGCTTCTATTATAGGAATCGTAATCCTTGTTCTTGGCATTGTAATTGAATCCACCGCAGATCTGCAGAAGTCTGCCGCCAAGAAAAAGAACCCTAAACGTTTCTGCGACTCGGGTCTTTACAAAATTGTACGCTGCCCTAACTACTTTGGCGAAATCTTAATTTGGACTGGCGTATTTGTTTCTGGCTGCACAGCTCTTGCCGGAGTTTGGCAGTGGGTTACTTCTGCAATTGGTTATCTCTGCATTGTATGGATTATGTTTGGTGGCGCCCGCCGTCTGGAAATCCGTCAGAACAAAAATTATGGAAAAGATCCTGAATATCAGGAATATGTAAAGAAAACCCCTATTATCATTCCTTTGATTCCGTTGTATACTGTCGAAAAATATAAATTTTTAATTGGATGACATAAGGCTTTCGGTTCCGGTAACTTCCTCTGGAACCGAAGCTGTAAATCATTCTAGGAAGGACTATGATTTTTTCACCGGTTGAAATTCAAGAGACAGTTAATATGTTCATGCGCCAGAAGCTGGATATCCGCTGTATTACAATGGGTATTTCGCTTTTGGACTGTGCTGATTCAGACAGCAAGCGCGCCTGCGACAAGATTTATGACAAGATTATGAATAAAGCGGGCAACCTTGTAAAAGTTGGTCAGGATATTGAAAAGGAATTCGGAGTGCCAATTATCAACAAGCGCATTTCTGTAACTCCAATTGCTCTTGTAGCCGGTGCCAGCGAAGCAAAAAATTACGTTCCATATATTAAAACACTCGACCGCTGTGCCCACGAACTTGGCGTAAACTTTATCGGCGGTTTTTCTGCCCTTGTTCAAAAGGGAATTACCCCAGCAGACCGCATCTTAATTGATTCCATTCCAGAAGCTCTTGCAACAACAGACTTTGTTTGTTCTTCGGTAAACGTTGGAAGCACAAAGTCTGGTATCAACATGGACGCCGTTAAGTTGATGGGTGAAACTATCGTAAAGACTGCGGAAGTTTCTAAGAACTGCGAAGTAAACGGATGTGCCAAACTCGTAGTTTTCTGCAACGCTCCGGAAGATAACCCATTTATGGCTGGTGCCTTCCACGGTCCTGGAGAAGCTGACTGTGTAATTAACGTTGGTGTATCTGGTCCTGGTGTAATTCTTGCCGCTGCCCGCGAATACAAGGGGCAGCCAATCAACGTGCTTGCAGACGGAATTAAAAAGATGGCATTCAAGATTACCCGCATGGGTCAGCTGGTTGGTTCCGAAGCCGCTAAGCGCCTTGGTGTTCAGTTTGGTATTTTGGATTTGAGTTTGGCGCCAACACCGGCTGTGGGAGACTCTGTTGCACGAATTCTGGAAGAAATTGGTCTTGATGGCTGTGGTGCCCCAGGAACTACTGCGGCACTTGCCATGCTCACTGATATGGTAAAGAAGGGCGGCGTTATGGCTTCTACAAACGTTGGTGGTCTTTCGGGCGCCTTTATTCCGGTTTCAGAAGACGAAGGTATGATTGAAGCAGCTAAAAACGGTTCTATCTGCCTTGAAAAACTTGAAGCTATGACTACAGTTTGTTCTGTAGGTTTGGATATGATTGCAATTCCAGGTGACACTCCGGCAACTACAATTTCCGGAATCCTTGCCGACGAGTTTGCAATTGGTATGGTAAACAACAAGACAACTGCCTGCCGCCTTATCCCAGCTCCTGGCAAAAAAGCCGGCGAATGGGTAGAGTTCGGCGGACTTCTTGGTGGCTGCCCTGTAATGCCTGTAAGCAAGTTCGGCTGTGCAGACTTTATCAACCGCGGTGGCCGCATCCCGGCTCCAATCCACAGTTTCAGAAACTAAATTCTTTCGGAGGGAGTTTATGAAAAAATTGATTTTTATCGGATGCTTGGCAAGTAGCCTTTTCTTGCTGTCTGCCTGCATCGCCCTGCCAGACGGAAACGGTGGCACATATTATTATGATGGCGGCGGCACCGAAAGTGGCGGAAGTATCACCTACGAACGCCCGGACGGTTCCAAAATCGAAGTCTATCCAGACGGCACTGTAAAATGAAATTGATTCCTGTTGAAACGCCGGAAGATTTTCTTCTGGCGCAACAGTTTGTACTTCCGCATGAAGAAACCAGCGTCACTCTTGCCTCGCTGGTGCGGAAGAAATCAGATAAACTTATCTTTATTAAAGCTGATTGTTCCATTCTCGGAATCTTAAATCTTGATTCAACAATTTACCACTGCATTCCCCAAACGGCACTTTTAAACGCAGAAGAACTTGCCGCAGAACTGCCCTTTTTGCTAAAAAAGCCCGTGCGCTGTATAAGCGGACAAGCTGATGGCTCCATGCTCCTAACCAAAGTGCTTGGCCTAATACCAGAAAGTAAACTACCGAGTGGTAGTTTAAATGCACCTAAACAGGAATATTCGTACAGGATGATGAAGTGGAACAATCAAAATGTCGCCCCTGGAGCGCCGGACGTGGGACCATCACTAGAAAATGACGAACAGATTATCCGCTGCACCGAAAACGACATGGACCTTCTAAAGCCCCTGCAAAAAGACTACATGAAAGAAGAAATTGCCGTGCCCGGCCGCCAGATTTCCGACGCCGAAGTTTCCATCATGCTGCGCCAGATTCTCAAAAACCAGATTTGCCTTGCCCTTCTACCAGACGGTGGTTCCGACCCGGTTGCCAAAGCAAACACAAACGCCATCGGCTATAACTGCATCCAAATTGGCGGCGTCTACACCCACCCCCTCTACCGCCGTAACGGCTACGCCGGCGCCCTGGTCCACGAACTCTGTCTCCGCGCCGCCCGCGCCCACCGCACCCCCGTCCTCTTCGTAAAAGAAAAAAACACCCCCGCCCACACCCTCTACCAAAAACTCGGCTTCACAGAATGCGGCAGGTATGCGATTGCGTATTACTAATTTTCTTGCAAATTACTTCATTCTGTCCCATACTGAGGTAAGCTATGAAAAAGACATTTTTGTTTGTAATCCTGCTTATTTGCTGTGTGTGCGCATTGCCGGCAAAGGGAATGGGAGATTTGTTTAGAACTTATCCCGACTTTATTGATAAGGATTTGCACAATATTTTAAAAGAAAAGCAGTTTGAAAAAGATGAGGGAATTATTGCTCAGTCTACAGAAGAGCTGAGCAGTGCTCAGCGCGAACAGCTTTTTACCAGCTATAAAATCAGTGCCTGGGATGGAATTGAAGGAAACTTTCTGTTTATTTTCCCAAAACTTGGCGGTGGATCTTTTAATCAGGGTGATTATGGCGGAGCAAGTTTTCTCTTTGTAACCGGCATTACCGGCTGGGCTTGTTTTGGCACAGGAATGCTGGCAATGATGTTCCCAATAATTGCACTTTTTCCCGCTATTGGCATGGAACTTAAAAGCGCCGGAAGCATTGCCGGTGTAGTTGCAACAGGAGTAATCCTTAGCAGCGTCGGCATAAGTATTCTTCTTGTGGACACGGTTTACGGACTTGTAAGGCCAATTGTTTACGCAAATCGTCAGAACAAGTATCTGGAAAGAGCTCTTGGCACCGGAAAGCAGGCTGACTTCGGATTTGCCCCGCTAATAAATCCACTTACCAAGGAGTTTGGACTTATTGCTTCAATAAGGCTTTAACTTTTATTTGCTTATAGTCCTCTAATATCAACTTTATAAATAAGACTGGGCAGAATGGCATTCTGAATAAACATAATCATATAAATTGGAATATAAGTAATTTTTCCAGATACCTTCAAATTTTCATTGCATAAAACATATGCTTTTTTTATTTCATAATCTGGATAATTTACTACATTTTTCAAAGCATTATGCCGCTCATAATCTTTCCCAGACTTTACTTCAATCGGAACTACTTCATCATCCAATTTAATTACAAAGTCTAATTCACCCTGGCGCTTACTGTTAAAATAAAAGAGATTAAAACCGTGTGCCTTTAACTCCTGAGCAACAGTATTTTCATAAATTGCTCCATAATTAATGCCATTTTCATTATTAAGAATTTTTAATTGTATTCCCTGTGCATACTGACTGGCAAGCAAACCAACATCACTAGAAAACAATTTAAAAAGATTTCGTTGTTTAGCAAGTTCCAGAGGAATTGTTGGAGATTCAACATTATAAGTAGGCAAAGCAACACCTGCTTCCCTAAGCCAGATAAAACTATCTTCATAACGATTAAATTTTATGTTTTCGTTCAAATTCTTAAGAATAAATCTTTTATTTTTGGAATTAAGTTCTGCCGGAATCAGATCAAAAATATCCTGAATATAAAGTTTGTTTTCCGGGTCATACTGAGAAATATCTTCCCGGTACATCTGTAAAATTGATTTCTGCACATTCAGAACATTCTGAATATTATTCGTATCAACATAAGTTTGTACAACAGCAGGCATTCCGCCAGTTATCATATAAAGCCTAAAAAGCTGCATCATCTTTTCGTGTACAAACGAATCAATCTGTGTCTTTTGCTCAAAACTGCTTCTCAATGCATCAAAAACCTGAGGCTGAACTCCACATGCAATAAAAAACTCTTCCAAATCCAGAGGATACATTTCTTTTATCGTCATATATCCAACTGGTACAGAACGAATCCCTTTTAATTCAATACCAAGCAAAGATCCGCTAAGTACATAACGATAGCTTCCTTCTTCTACAAGAAATTTTATTGCTGTAACAATTTCTGGAACCTTTTGAACTTCATCAAGAAAAATAAGGGTCTTCCCCTTCACCATAGGAACATTTGTAATAGCAGAAATACGAAGAAGAATATCCTGAGCATTTTTTGCATTATTAAAAGCCTCTATTGCTTCCGGTTTTTCTAAAAAATTGATTTCTACAAAATTTTCAAAATGACTTTTTCCAAACTCACGGATTACAAAAGATTTTCCAATCTGTCGCGCACCAGTAACAAGAAGTGCTTCTTTCTTGTTTTCCTCGTAAAACTTTTCCAACTCGGAATATATTTTTCTGTACAACATAGGCTTTCTCCCTTGTCCGTTTTTCCAAGGCAAATTTAGCACTTTTTGTCCGTTTTTCCAAGGTATTTTCTGGCAATTTTGTCCATTTTTCCAAGTTTTATTCTACCAAAGTCCTCGCAACCTCATCATAACACTCATCAAAGGTTGCGCGGATAAGTGGGCGGGCAGCAATAACCTGGTCGGCACCAAAATAAAGGGCAGTCTGAACGTCTGCGCGGGTGCGGATTCCGCCGTCTACCCAGATTTGGCCGCAGTATTTCTTGAGTTCCTTGGCGTTTGCGGCCAGAAAGTCTGCCGTGCTGCCAATGCGGGTTTCTACGCGGCCCCCGTGGTTTGATATGTAAACAACGTCCGGACGAACTTCGCGCACAAGGGCAAGGTCCGCATCGGTGAAAACGCCCTTTATAACAAAAGGTACTCCCGCGCGTTTACGGAATTCTTCCAGCTGACTTGCATTCTTGCGCTCAAGGTTCACAAGGTTTCGCATTGTGAGAATATTATATGAATCGATGTCTATTCCAATGTGAGAAGCATAAGGTTTTACCCATTCTATGCGTTCAAAAAGACGTTCCTGTGGATAAGGTTTTAAGAAAAAAGCAGCTTTCGTGCCCTCGGCAGCTTCCGTACCCGCAGCACCCCCGGCGCACTCATTCAGCTTGCGCACCGCTTCCACGCCAAGCTTAAGTTTTTCGTCCGGGCAGCCGTCGCCAACACAAAGCCCAAAACCGGCAGCAGCGGCATTCCCTAAATAAGGCAGGTAAAAATCAGCTTCCTTTTCATAACCAATATTTTCTACCGCGCCGGTAACCGGCCCGCAGCGCACCAATCCTGCGCTAACAGCTACCGCCTCAAGTTCGGCACTACGCCCGCAGGCAGCTACTCGCCCCCTGAGCAAGCCCCAGCCCTCGCAGTTTAGCATAAAGTTCTGATTTTCAAAAACGCCGCCAAGACCCGGCAGCAAGCCCAGACAACCGTAGCCGTCACAAACTGCGCAACGGTGGCACTTCAAAGACCCCCGCGCAGCCCCGACACCGGCCAGCTGCCCCTCGCCCTTTGCAAGAGCCAGCAGCCCCAACAACTCTTTAGTCACCAAAACAAATTCCTAAATCACGAGCAGTTTTAAGAACAGGGTCGTCCTGAGGTATTTCTTTTACGCGGCCGGCAACCACACTAAGAGGAGTTGCAGCAATAGCACCATTTTTTACGGCAACAAGATTTCCAAACTGTTTATTTGCCAAAAAATCAGCAGCCGCATTTCCAAGTTTTGTAGCAAGAATTCTATCGTAAGGAGCAGGGTCTCCACCACGCTGCAAATAGCCCAAAACCGAAGTTCTTGTTTCAATTCCAGTTTCTGCTTCAATTTCTTTTGCAACACGGAAGCCCACAGACTGAGCCATGCCTTCGCGAGCTTTTTTGAACTCTTTTTTACTCAATTTTGCTTCATTCAAGTCGATTGCACCTTCGGAACAGGCAATAATGAAGTAATTCTGACCAGCGGCCTTTTTAGCCTTCATGAATTTTGCAATCTTTTTAATATCATAAGGAATTTCTGGAAGAAGAATTACATCTGCACGAGCAGCAAGACCAGAATAAAGACCTAGCCAGCCAACTTTGTGCCCCATAATTTCTACAACCATTGCACGGCTATGACTTTTAGCAGTTGTACGAATTGCTTCAATGCCGTTTGTTGCAACATCAATTGCAGTGTGAAAACCAAAAGTTTCATCAGTTCCAACAATGTCGTTATCAATTGTCTTTGGCATGCCAATTACATTAAAGCCCGCCTCAGACAAAAGTGAAGCCGTTGTATTTGTTCCGTTTCCGCCCAGGCAAACCAGGGCATCAAGTTTATTATCCTTAAAAGTTTTCTTAATTCCTTCAACAGGAAGCAGACCAGTTTTTGGATCCGGCTGAGGATTTTTGAAAGGCTTAACTCGTGAAGTTCCCAAGATTGTTCCGCCGGCAGAAATAAGCGGTTCCAGATCAAGAGTATCCATCTTAAAAACATCACCGTCAATCAGACCGCGATATCCATTACGGATTCCAACAAATTTCATTCCATAATTGTTTTTCCCAGAAATACAGAGCGCGCGAATTGCAGCGTTCAGCCCAGGAGCGTCGCCGCCGGAAGTGAGAATTCCGACTGTCTTAATAGAAGTCTGTTTAGTTGCCATGTGGTTATTATAACAATAAAGTCAACAACACACAATTAAAAAGCTAGTTCGCCTTAGAACTTCTAAATACTATTTTACATTTTTAAAATCTCATCCAATGTAATAGTTTTGGGACTTATAGACTCACCATTTTGCGTATCATACCATTCATATTTCAAATTCTGAGTATTCCACCAATCGAGAAGAAAAATCTTTGTTCCACACGCATAAGGCCAACCTGTATAATTATATGCAAGTTTTTGCTCTATTAGCTCAATAGACTGTTTTTCCGGATTATACAGGCCAAGTCTCAAATTATCTCCTATTTCCTCACTTAAGCATATAAAATAACAATTTCCATTTACTGTAATTCCTTCATAAAGATTGTATAACGAAGATGAGATAGAGCTAATATCTATAGGAATAAATGTATGTGAATTAATATCATATTTAAGCATACATGGATATAAAGAGTTTTTTTCATTTCTATAGTCATGTGCATGAATAAATATACAATTATTATCTACATGAAGCACATTATATGAATGTTCTTTATTATCAGTCCAATCTTCTCTTATTTCTATTTTTTCCAGTTCTCCATTAGGACTCAATTTAATAAGATACTTTTTATTATTCAGTGTAGAACAGCTCCAAAAGTTTCCTTCAAAATCACACATAAACTGACTAATATCTTCATCTTCCTCAAAATCAAGAACCCATTTTTCTTCTTTTACTCTATTAGTACAAATATCAAAACTTGAGATTGTCTTGACATATATATCATTTTCTACATCATAATGTTCATTATTCATTAATAAGAAAGTGTTTTTTTCAGCATTATTACATATGATATGAGATTCAATTCCATGTTCATAAACAGTTATCTCCCCTGTACAAGCATCAAGTTTTGTGGCCTTTCCATCAGAACCACTAATCCACCATGATTTATCAATAGGAACCATTTGGTAATCATTCCAACCGCAAGACCCCTTGGTAAATGCCCAATCATATACCATTTCCGTTTTTGTATCAAAAACAACTAAGATATTTCCTATCTGCCATGTTGTTGAGCCCCATTTTTCTATACCAAGTAAATTATGATTTACATAAAATGGCATTGCAACAACAATAGGACACTCTAAATTATCAAATGACTTCATTCTAACCTTTTTTGTTATTTTTTTCTGATATTCCTCTGGCCAATAAAAGATTGTTCCATCAGC
>JAEEGH010013342.1_pt1 | contig 18243 bp, 16 predicted proteins | sample 9134181 | NCBI WGS metagenome assembly JAEEGH01 (sample SAMN16246544, study PRJNA631951) | gut metagenome | biome: gut microbiome; feature: rumen; material: DP-attached | host: Bos | place: Iran: Karaj | collected 2018-10 | reverse complement strand
TGATAGGCAGCCTCGAGGTGGCGCTCATAGTTGCGCACGCTCGACGAGGTCTCATGGTGCATCATCAGGCGCATGCCCTTGCTGTGGGCATAGTCGTTGAGCATCTTGATATCAAAGTCGGGATAGGGCGTCACGAAATCAAACACATAGTCCTTGCTGTTGCCGAACCAGTCTTCCCAACCCTCGTTCCAGCCCTCGATGAGCAGCTGGTCGAAGCCATTGGCGGCAGCAAAGTCGATGTAGCGCTTCACATTCTCGTTGCTGGCTCCGTGGCGTCCGTTGGGCTGGAGCTTGGCGTAATCGGTCTCGCCCAGCTTCACCGATGGCAGTTGGTCGGTATAGTTCCAGGTGTTCCTGCCGGTGATGAGTTCCCACCACACGCCCATGTATTTCACAGGCTTGATCCATGAGGTATCCTCAATCTTGCAAGGCTCGTTCAGGTTCAATATCAGTCTTGATGCCAGCACCTTGCGGGCATCATCCACGATCATGATGGTGCGCCAGGGGGTGTGGCAAGGCGTCTGCATGTAGCCCTTGTTGCCCAGGGCGTCGGGGGTGAGCCATGACTCAAACACCATGTTCTTGTCGTCAAGATTCAGGTGCATGCAGGGATAATCAACCAGAGCGGCCTCATGCAGGTTCATGTAGATGCCGTCGTCGGTCTTGAGCTGAAGGGAGGTCTGCACGCCAGTGGGGCTGAACTGCTCCTGCGAGGCGTTGGGTGTGATGGTGCCGGGCAGCAGCGTCCTGATTTCGCTCAGGCGCGAGCGCGTGAATTCATATTCCTGCGTGTCATAGTCGCCTGCAATCCACCATGCCGTCAAGTCGCCAGGCATTGCAAACTGGGTGTGCTCCTCCTTAATGACGAAATAGGTGAGGTTCTCCTGCTGGGGAAACTCATATCGAAATCCCACACCATCATCATAAACGCGGAACCGCACGATAATATACCGGTTTAACGACTCCTGCAAGAGCGACACCTCCATCTCGTTATAGTGGTTGCGGATGCTGCTCTCCTCACCCCACACGGGCTGCCATGTCTCGTCAAATGAATCATACTTGGCCGACAACAACCTGAAACCATCGCACAGTGAGTTCTGGTCCACCGACTGCTTGTTGTCAAAATTGTTGAAGTCGCTGTTGCTTTTCACGCTGGCCAACTCCAGTCCCAAACGGCTTTCCCTGATTACCTCCTTGCCCTTGAAGGATACTTGATAGACCGGGAGACCATCTTTCACGTCAACCTGCACGGCTATCTCACGGTTGGGAGAATAAACCGTCTCGACGCGTGCCGACATGCGGCCTGGAATCATCAACGCCACGAGCAAGAGCACTAATACCAAATTTCTCATTTTCATCATCATATCTTTTATTTGGTTATAATCATTTCGCGTCGCTAAATTAATACAAAACCGGCACAGGTGCAAACAACATTAGATAAATTGCTCGCAACGCCTCATTAAAAACAACTGACCGGTCTTTATGCTCGCTGTGCTCGCAGGTTAAGGGATAAAGGTTAAAGGTTAGAGAATGCCACCTAATGCCTGAAATGAAAAAATTTCAGGCGATTCCCGGAATGCGGGAACCGCCTGAATTTTCAATCCCTAGTTAGGGATCTTGTGTGAATTCACCTTGTTGGCTTACTTCATCACCTTAACAGCGCTGGTGGTGCCGTCGGTGTAGGTAACAACCACGATGGTCATACCGTTAGCCTCTGACATCTCCTGGCCAGCCATGTTGAAGTAGCGTACACCAGCAACGTTCTTGCCGTTGATCAGCTCGTCGATTGAGGTGGGGTTCTCCTTAGCGGGAACTACAACAACGTAGGTGGTGGTAGCACTAGCCTGGTGGGTTGCACCCTCGGTGGTGTAAGCAGTTACGGTTACGGTGTACTCCTGGTCGCCACGGGGATAGCTGTACTCGCCGTCGTAAACCAGCTGACCATCGGTGGTGGGATCGGGAGTTACGATAACGGTAACAAATGCGTCACCATCCTGCTGAGTGATAACGGGAGCCTCGGTGGGCAGCTTCTCCTTGCCTTCGAGAGTGGTGGTAGCAGAGTTGGTATTGTCAACATAACCATCGATGTGGTTGGTAGCGTTAACAACGATTACCTGATCCTCATAGGTCTGAGGAATGTTGTCGCCATCAGTCCACTCTACACCGTTCACGGTGATGGTGTAGCTGGTAGCGTCGCTAACAACAACGGTTACACTACCGTCATCCTGGGTGTTGAACGAAATCATGGGCTGGGGAGCAGCGGGCTGTGAAATCTCAATCTTCTTGGTAGCCTCAACGGGATCACCTTCGAAGTGCTCGGTGTCACCAACAGCAACGGTCAAAACGATGTTGTACTCGCCATATTCGGGAGCCTGACCAAGTACGAGGGTAGCATTGCCTTGCTCGTCCCAAGTTACGTTAACTGCGGCGCCGTTAACGGTAACGGTAACAACAGCAGCGGGATCGTTAGCAGCGTAGTGCAGAGGAACATTGTAACCAGTGGCGTCGCCAATTACAGCAGTTGCCTCAAACGGGGTCTTGGGAGTCTCACCACCCTCAAGGGTCAGGTGGCAAACTTCACCACTGAAGTAAGCCTCACCCTCGATGTTGCTGATGGGACGATCTTCCTTACCGCTAGCGAAAGAACCACCTACAGTGATGGTACCGCCAGTGAAGGTAGCGGCCGGTTTGATGCGGATCTGAACGAAGTCATAGTCCTCAGCAGCGGGTTCCCACTTAACTGAGCCGTACATCTCAAACTCCTCATCGCCATCGGGATCCCAGAAACCACCGGTTGCGCAGAATCCGTAGAACTCAGTTGAGTTACCCATTACGTTACCGCTAACGTCAACGGTAGCATTGTCACCGAACTCATCTACATAGGGGAGCTTGAAAGCGTCAGCAACGACACGAACAGCGTTGGTAACAGTAAAGTCACCCTCATAAGCGAGGTTGCAGCTGAATGAGTTGAATGCATCGTCAACGTGAGCCCTGATGGTCAACCAAACGTTGGTGTTCAACTCGGACTGTAAGATCTCACGGTCGGGGATGTAGAACTTGTTGGTTGTCTCAGATGCTGCATACACAGACATCGTCATTGCCAAAGCAGCAAGAGTAAATAAAAATTTCTTCATAATTGAATAAATTTTAAATAGTTAATAAAAAGGTTATAAATTAAACAAATAAAATTCTTTCACACTCAAGGTTTAAAACACTTTCAATTCATCAAAGAGTTCCGGATCAACTGATTTGTCCGTTTATTAATTAGTCTTCATTTCATATGGAAAGATGTCATATAATTACGATCAATCGAAGAGATTAAACTCCTGTTTGAACGATACTTACATAACAAATTCCTTATCTCTCATAATCTTTAGATTTCAATGAAATCATGCTTACAGGTTCATCTTGTCTCGCAAAGATACACTGTTTTTTTTTTCTGACAAAATAATTCTATCTTTTTTTTCAAAAAAACTATATATCGGAGTCATCAATGCAGGGCTCCGACTTGGCGGGACCCTGCATTGATGTATTGGTCGTTTTTTTATTGCTGCCCTTGTGAAATCAAAAGATGATTTCAAACAGGCGCGGATCCTCGTTGGTGAGGGTTGCATATCCAGGTTTGACAGTGAGAGTGCCGTCAATATCCATGGCCCTGCCGTTGACGGCACAGCTGTAGAACGCGCCACCGCTGATGTCACAGTTGGTGTCGCACTTCACGCCCTTGGGATCGACGGTCTGCGGCTTTCCGGTACACACCACGTTCAACTCACCCCCGCTGAAGAGGAATGGCTCGGCCACGTTGATGCCCTTGGCATCGTCGCCGCTGCACTTGATGTTGAGCGTGCCGCCGGTCATGACGAGGCGGTTGTCGGCCTTGACACCGGCACAGGTGGTGGTGTCAAGGTTGCCTGCCTCATCGGTCTCGAAGCGGGTAGCGCCACTGTTGATGATGGTGATGCGTCCACCGGCGATGGTCACGAGGCTGTCGCAGTTGATGCCCTTGGCACCGTCAGCGCTGATTTCCATGTTGATGACACCGCCCTTGACATAGACAAAGTCCTTGGCCTTGATGCCGTTGCCGCCGGTGCTGTTGAGATAGAGCCTGGTGGCAGGCCTGATAAAGATATAGTCATCGCTTGCCATGCAGTTCTTGCCCACGCTATAGATGTTGAGCGTGCCCTTGCCGCTGACAAGAATCTGGCCCTCGCTGAAGACGGTGCCTTTCTGGTCCTCGCCATCGACCATGGCATAGTCCTCGCCATCGCACAGGGTGTTCACTGTACCCTCGCCGGCAACAAGGTAGAACGACTTGCCGCACTGGTTGTTGATGGCAGCGCCATGAGGGTTGGTGATTGAGGCGCCATCGAGCCTCAGCTGGAACTTGCGCTCGCTGTAGAACTTGATCGAGCCGTTTTCGGTCGATCCAGTGGCGATGAATTGCACGCGCTTGGCGACACTGGTGATGGTGACATGGGCACCGTCAACGGTTGCAATCACCGTTGTGGGATTGCCCGTCACGGTAGCCGTCTCGCCATCGAAGTTGATGTACACCTTGGTCATCCACATCGTGTTCTCGACATAGTCGCCATAGTCCTCGTCGTCCTCATCGTCGGTAAACACCTCGGTGCCCTCGTCCAGGGGCGAGAAGTCGAGTGCGATTTCCTTGGGTGTGAGGGTATCCTGTGGACCACCGCCCAAGATGATGTCAATGATGGTGTTGATGTCGGCAATGTTCACCTCACTGTCGCCGTTAACGTCGGCAGTGGCGACGGGATTGCCGCCCAGGATGATATCGATGATGGCGTTGACGTCGGCAATATTCACCTCGCTATCGCCGTTAACGTCTCCGGTCACTGCCAGCGCCTGGTTAAAGGCGAACAACGATGTGATAAAAGCAAGCAAATAAAACTTCTTCATACGTTATGAATGAATATCTTTTTGATATTAATAGGCGATGGTCAGGACTTTGGGCCCGGTCTGATAGGTGGCGTAGCCGGGAGCAACAGTCAGGCTGCCGGCAACGTCAAGCGGGTCGCTGCGGCGGCTGTAGCTGTAGAAGTAACCGCCGTCGATGGCGAAGCCGCCGTCGATTTTCACTCCCTTGGGCTTCTTCATTTCACGGGTTCCTGTGGCCACGGCCTGCACGCTGCCGCCGTGAACGGCCACATTGTGGTTGGCATTGATTCCCTTGCCGCCGTCGCCAGTCGCCTTGAGCCTGACGGTGCCGGCATTGACGATGAGCAACGTGTCGCAGTGCAGAGCGGCACATGCAGTGGTGTCGATCACACCGTCCTCATTGCTCACGCGGGTGTCGCCCTGTGTGATGGCGACGAGACGCCCGCCATTGATGGTCATGGGGCCCTCGCTGCGCATGCCCTTGGCACCCGCCCCTGTTGCCTCGATGTTGATGACGCCGCCGTCAACGATGATGCCGTCGTTGGCCCGCAAGCCGTCGAGGGCGCTGCTGTTGACATGGATTTTCACTCCCGGACGCAGGCGGATGTAGTCATCGCTGCGGATGCCGCCGCGTCCCACGGCAATTACACTCAATTCGCCATAGCCACTGAAGACGATTTGCCCCTCGCTGAAGAGCGCAGCCTTCTGGTCCTCCTCATCGACCATGACATAGTTCTCACCGTCCTGCAGACGGTTGACCGTGCCGTCATCCAGCACGACATACATCGTCTTGCCACCCTGGTTGTTGATGGCAGCGCCGTTGGGGTTGGTGATTTCGGCACCGCTGAGCAGCACCTGGAAGCGCTTGTCGCCGTAGAACTTGATCGAACCGTTGTTGGTCTTGCCGCTCACGACAAATTTCACCGGCCCTGATATATTCATGATCGTCAAGTGGGCACCCTGCTGCCTGATCATGACACCAGGCACTGTGCCGCTGACCGTAGCGTTCTCGCCGTCAAAGGCGATACCGATGACCTTGTTCCATGGGCTGTTCTCCACATAGTCGTTGTAGGCCGAATCGTTCTCGTCGGTGACCGGCACGTCAGGCGCCTCGGTCAGTGCCGAGAAATCCAGCTCCACCTCTACGGGCTCTACCTGGTACTCGGCGATGATATCGTCCATGTCGGTGTCATCCTTCTGGCACGATGCCATCACGAGCGTCAAGGCGGTCAATAACAGGCTATAGCGTAAAACCTTCTTCATAACGGTCAGAATTTATAGGTGTAACCCAGGCCCACCATGTGGATGTTAGGCTCGTCGTCGTCACCATTGCTGTTCACGGTCTGGTAACGGTAATAGAGCTTGAATTCGTGGGTTTTCTTGATGGTATGTTCCACGCCTACAATAAAGCGCGTCTTTTCCAACACGTCGGTCGTGTGGAATTCCACGCTGGCAAACGGATCAAATTTACACTTGGGGATATCCCACTCCAACTGCAGGCGGCTGCGCAGCATGTTCTTGCCCTTGCCGCGCACCTCATGGTCTTCCCACTCGCCCTCATCAAAGTCGAAGTTGTCGATGATCTTGCTGGGGCGGTAGGTGTATTGCCAGCGCTCGCGCAGGCTCAGCTCCACGCGCTGCACCTTGTAGCTGCCCGTGAGCGTGACGTTGAAGCGGTGGCGCACACCCCAATAGCTGGGACGCCAGTTGTTATAGCTCACGCCATCGTCCTGATAGGTGAGCTTCTCGTGATTGTTGTCGATGAGCAGGTCATAGCCGCCGCTTGCCTTGAGCCACGGCAGCACCTTGTAGCTGATGCTGGCGCCAAAACTCACACGGTCGGCCGTGCGGAAGTGGTTGCGCGAACGGAACTCGGTACCGAAATCCACATTCAGGCCTTTCTTGATCTTGTGTGACGCCTCGGCACTGACGATGAGTCCCGAGTCATCGGCACGGGACTGCAACGGCAGCATTGCGGCACACAGCAGCAACAGGCCGAGTACTAGTTGTTTTCCCTTACATTTTCCCATTCGTCGCGGTGAATCTTCAGGGTGTTGTTCACGTGGCTGGTATTCTCACAATCGTTCTCGTACTCGATCTTGAGAATGGCCGTATCCTTGAGGAAGTCGATGGAGCCCACATTCACCTTGGTGATGTTCAGGCCCGTGCGCTTGTGCAAGTCCTCAATCAGTTCCTCGCGCCGCTCGGGCGAAATCAGCTCGATGCGGTCATACAGTATCAGCTTGCTCGCCAGATTGCGACGCAGCACAAACGTCTCGAACATCCAGATGAGCAAGGCGATCGCCGCATTGGGCAGCAACAGCTCAGCAAAGCTCAACGCGTCGGCCAGCGCATTGATGACCGACAGACTGATGACGCCGAACATATAGGACATCTCCCTGACGGGTATCGTCTCGGTGCGGTACCGCAGCACGCCAAAGATGGCAAACAATCCCAACGCAAAGCCGATCTTCACCTTGACACTGCCCAGCAGATAGATGAGGAAGAAGATGCTCACGCTGAGCAACACGAGCGTAAAGAAGTAATCGCGGCGATGTGTCTTGCGGTAATACAACAGATAGACGATGAAGAACAGCACCAGCAAGAAGAACCCGAAGCGCAGCAGCATCTCGGTAACTCCGGCGGCATCATACCACCTGAAGCCCTTGACGGCAGTGCTCACGGCCTCTTCAACGACCTCAGCGCCGTTATCTAAACCTATGTCTTGCAATAATATCATCTCAAATTTGATTATTTAGCCCTTATATTGATTGTGTTTATTTATTATTTTATTATTTAGTTCATTCGCGACAGGAAACGTTCCACTAGGCGCATGCGCTCCTTGAAGTTGTTGCGCTTCAACGACGGGTTGGTGAACGCCGAGCCCATGCAGTACTTGCTGAATCCGCATGGCTTGATGCGCAGCTCGCGCAGCATCTCCAGGATGGGCGACGGCTGCAGGCCGTCACGCTTCAACTCGATGATGGCCAGGCCCGTCAGGTCAGCGTCGCGACCCGTCAGCAAGTTGTGGAAACACAGGCCCGTGTCAATGGTCAGGCGCTCGGTCTTGGACTTGTTGACCAGCGTGATGCGGTTGAAGTGGTTCTCCAGCTTCTCGCTCATGATGGCGGGATCGTAGCGCAGATGCTTGCGTAGGAACTCGTCATAGACCTTGTATTGCTCGTCCTGGCGCTGGAAACGGATGCCATGGTCGGGATGCATCGGGTCAAAGCCCACCATGTCGATGCGTTTCTTCTTGGTGCGACCGTGGTTGTTCTTAGTTTTCACCTCCAGGAAATTGAGACCCGAGTCCACATAGGAACGGATGCGCAGCTTCTGGCGCCCGGCATGCCCGTTCTGATGAACGGTGTACATGTTGTAGTCTGGTGTGTCGAAATAAGCGGTATAATATGTCGCAATGCGCCTGCCGTCAACCTCTTGAACACGGTACTCGTCACGAGCTTTCGCCAACAGAAGCATCAATCTGTCAACAGTTGTGACAAATTTGGTGTCGGTGCGGTTCATCAGCTTGATGCCGCTCATTTCATCCAAAGTAATCGGGTCGTATGTCCTGATAATCTTGTCCACAGAACTGCAAAATTATATATAATTAGCGAAACTCAAGCCCTTGAATTGTGCAATTTTAATGAAATTCAACAAATTAGTAATATTTTTCGGCCAATCGAGCCTACTTTATGTTAACAACGCGTTTCCCGCATTAAAGCGCCCCGAAGAAAAAGAGGGGCACCTGCAAACCCATGCAGGTGCCTCTCTTTTAAGCTTTTACGCAGCCAGCAATAACCAAATCAGTTTATCGGGGCCATGTCGAAGCCCAGACGAACGCCGTCATACTGCTTGCTCAGGTCGCCCACAGTCTGCAATGTAGTGTTGCCGCTCATGGCCGCGATGGTCTGCAGCACCTTCAGCAGGTTCTTGCTCTCGAAGGTGAAGCCCAGGCCATGGGCCGTGCGCGTCACATACATATTGCAGCTGAAGAGCATCGTCTTGAGCTTGATGGTGGCGGTGTTCGGGTCATAGGTGTAGGTACCGCTCAAGGGAATGCCCTTGACGTAGGCTGAGAACTGATGGTCCTGAGTGAACTGGAACTGGGTGTTCTGTGAACTGATTCCCAGGGAGTTGTAAACGGGAGCCAGCTTCTCTTTGCAATTCTCGGCAGCCACAGCGCCACCGGCCTTGGCCAGCAGATTCTCGCTGGTGAAGGCGCAACCCGGCTGGGTATAGTACCACGCGCCATAGAGCTCATTCTCCTGAACCTTGACACTGCCGATGACCAGGCCCAGCAGGCCGTCAACCGTATTCTGGGACCCCAGCACGCCCAGGATGCCGCCCAGCACACTGCCCAGCGTGCCGCCACTGGCGGTGCCGTCGTCGCCACCACCACCCAGGCCACCCAGGCCGCCGAGCAGTCCAGTTTCGCATCCTGAACACAGCAACATCAACGCTGCCAAAGCCAAGCTGTAAATCTTTTTCATCATCTTACCACAATTATTGGTGAATATTTGTTGTTATCTGTCGCAAAAATAGACAAAATTTGTGAAAGTCGAACACAAAACACATAAAATGTGATTTTGTTGAGGCGCCGCCAAATTTATTAAGATAAAGCGAAATAACAGCTTTTTTTGAAGAAAATTCAGCAAAATCACACCATCAGATCGCCCTTAGCGAGGATATAGCTGTTGCCTCCCACCCAGATGTCGCCATCAATCGACAACGTGGTGGCAACGACCGAGGGGCGCCCCATGGCCTCGCCTTGCAGGAAGCGGCAACTGTCGCCGGCAGTGACCAGTTTGCGGCGCTGCAGATAATGGGTCAGCGCGGCATTGGCAGTGCCGGTGGCCGACTCCTCGGGGATGTCATAACGGGGGCCGAAGTTGCGCACGTGGGCGGTATAGCCGTCATCACTCAGGGCAAAGGCATGGACTCCCACCACATCGAGCTCGATGCTGTAGGCGGCCAGGTCCGCCATGTCGGGGCGCAGGGCATTCAGCGCCTCCTGGGTGGCCACGGGCATGATGATGTCGGGCAAGCCGGTAGAGACGATTTCAACGGGCATTTCGGGCCATATTTGGGCCGTTTCTCCTCCCATGATGCGGTGCAGCCGCTCGAGATCGAGCTGTGCTTCTACAACGGCAGGACTAGCCATCTGCATCATTACCTGCTCGCCGGCCTTGACCTTGAGATCACCCGCCAGCGTATGGTTTATGCACAATTCGCCATCAGCGATGATGCCCAGGCTTCTCATCAGCTCGAAAGTGGCAATCGTCGCATGGCCGCACAGGTCCACCTCACCCGCCGGCGTGAAATAGCGCACCGTGAACTCAGCGGGACCGTTGCGCTGCACAAAGGCAGTCTCGCTGTAGCGCAGCTCGGCAGCCACCTGCTGCATCAGCCTGTCACTGGGGAAACCCCCGTCCAGCAGCACCACTCCCGCGGGGTTGCCGCCAAAAGGCTCACTGGTGAACGCGTCAACAATGTAATATTTCATTCGACAATAACAGTCTTGGTAGTGTAATTGGAATAAACCACGATCTGGATGCCTTTCTCATTCTTGTCCACAGGCACCCCTTGCAGGTTGTAACGCGCGACTTCCACGGCCTCCTGACCGTCATCGGCAACAACTCGTTCGATAGCATCGGGATACAAGGCTACACGCGAGAGCACAATCACCTCGCCCTCGGCACTGCAGCTCATCTGGTCAACCACAAAGCCCTCCTGGGCCAGCAGGTTGAGCACCTTGCCCACCGTCATCGCCTCGCTGCCATAGCCGTCATAATGAGTCTTGATGCCCACCGGCACATCACCCGTCAAATAAATCTCCTGATAGATAGACGAATAAATGTGGTCAACCACCACATTTACATAACTCCTCTGCGCCGTCGCCGTGTGGGCCACCGCCAGCGCCAAAACCAATAAAACGATCAACTTCTTCATATCTCCTCACATTGAAAGTAACTCCACAAAGATAATGCAACTCCGCCACACACAAAAAGATAATGTCAAATATTCATACTTGGGAGGTCGATGTCGCCCTCGTAGACAAAGGTGGCGGGGCCGGAAAGATAGACGTGGTTGTCGCTGGCGCGCCACTCTATGTCGAGCGCACCGCCATCCATGATCACGCGCGACTGGCGGCCACTGCGGCCCGTTACTGCCGCGGCAACGGCGGTAGCACAGGCGCCTGTGCCGCAGGCCATGGTGATGCCGCTACCACGTTCCCACACGCGCATGCGGATGCCGTCGGCTGTCACTTGGGCAAACTCGATGTTGCAGCGCTCGGGGAAGCGCTGATGGCGTTCCAGCACAGCACCTCGGGCGGCCACGTCAACGCTGTCGAGGTCATCGACAAAGATGACGTAATGCGGGTTGCCCATCGACACGAATACGCCATCGGGCAACGGCTCGCCGTCGGGCAGGAACTGAGTCTCGTGCTCCAGCATGGGGGCGAGCATGTCCACGGTCACGCTGCTGACGGTGCCGTCGGGATTGATGGCCAGTTCCAGCACCTTGATGCCCGATGCGGTGAGCAGGCGCACCCTCGTCTGGTCGGTCAGACCGCGCTCATACACATACTTGCCGATGCAGCGGCTGGCATTGCCGCACATCAGCCCCTCAGAGCCGTCGGCGTTAAAAATGCGCATGGTGAAATCGGCGTCGGGCGTCTCGGCGCGTCCAATGAGCACCAGGCCGTCGCTGCCGATGCCCATGTGGGGGCGGCTCCAGGCGATGGATGCGGCCTGGGGATCGGGGATGGCACACTGCGCGGTATCGACAAAGATATAGTCATTGCCCACACCGTGCATCTTCATGAAGTGGATTCGGTTGGTGTTGTTCTTGTTCATGGATACAGATGATTAGGCTGCAAAGATACAGATTTTAGCCCTCCCTCCCAATAAAACTCCGGCAATTCTGCCTCTTGTCAGAAAAATGGTGTACATTTGCAGCCAAATCATATTTAATACCGCATTAATACCTTAAATGATGCCACATTACGATTTTGACAAACGCATTGACCGCCATGGAACGCAATGCAAGAAGATTGAAGTGTTGAAACAAGATTACGGACGCGACGACCTGGTGCCGTTGTGGATTGCCGACATGGACTTTGCCGTTTGTCCTGAGGTGACCCAGGCCCTGGTGCGGCGCCTGGCCGATCATCCAGTGTACGGCTACACGTGCCTGTACGACGAGTACTGGCAGTCGATCATCGACTGGCAACGCGAGCGCAATGGCTTTGAATTCACCCGCGAGGAGGTCACCTTTGTGGCCGGCATCGTCACGGGCTTTGGCCTGGCCGTGAACCATTTCACCCGCCCTGGCGACAAGATTGTCATCCAGGAACCCGTCTATTACCCGTTCAAGGACGTCATCGCCGGCAACGGCCGCGTGATGGTGGACAACGAACTCATCCACACCGATGATAACTTCTACCGCATGGACCTCGAAGGGCTGGAACGCATCTTCGAGCAGGAAAAGCCCAAGATGATGGTCGTGTGCAACCCCCACAACCCCGTGGGCATCGCCTGGGAACCCGAGGTGCTGCGCGAGGTGGCCCGGCTGGCCCGCAAGCACGGCGTCATCATCTTCTCGGACGAGATTTTTGGCGACTTGATGCTCTATGGCCACCGCCACACCCCCATGGCCACCGTGAGCGAGGATGCAGCCGCCGTGACCGTGACCTGCGGCGCGCCCAGCAAGACTTTCAACATCGCGGGCCTCAAGAGCTCGTGGTGCGTGGTCAAGAATCCCGAGCTGCGCAAGCCTTTCTTTGAGTGGATCGAGATCAACGAGCTGTGCAACGCCAACTTCCCCGCCATCATCGCCACCGAGGCCGCCTACCGCAACGGAGCTCAGTGGCTCGAGCAGTGCCTGCACTACATCGAGGGCAACATCGACTACGTGGAGCAGTACTGCCGCGAGCACATTCCCGGCGTGGTCGCCATCAAGCCACAGGCCGGTTTCCTGGTGTGGCTCGACTGCACGGGACTGGGACTGACCCACGAAGGGGTCATCGACCTCATCCGCAACAAGGCCGGACTGGCCATGAACGAGGGCACGATGTTTGGCGCCGCCGGCAATTGCCACATGCGCTGCAACATGGGCAGCCCGCGCAGCGTCCTCGAGCAGGCCATGCACCAGCTCGAAGCCGCCGTCAAGAGCCTGAAATAAGCCAAGCCACACAACTGTTCAGTACAGCCCCTGACAGCACCTGCCGTCAGGGGCCCTTAGTGCATTCCTATTCAATAAAGCAAAGTATTTATCGACAAATATGCAATAATCCAATAAATTGTTGTACCTTTGTGAATATCAACCAAAACTAGATATCTATGAGGCACTATCTGAAGAATCTCGAGGACACTGTGCGCCAGCATTGGACCCAAAAAGCCCTGTGTGACTACAATGGCGACTCTTTTACCTATGCACAGCTGGCTATCAACGTTGAACGGTTCCGCATCTTTTTCGAGGCTGTAGGTATCAGCAAGGGGGATAAAATCGCCCTCTGTGCCCGCAACAGCGCCCGTTGGGCGATGACCTTTTGGGGAATCAATGTCAATGGCTGCGTGGCGGTGCCGCTGCTGTCCGATTTCCACCCGAACACGGTTTCTACCCTCACCAACCATTCCGACAGCGTTCTGCTCTTTGTCGACGACGACATCTGGGCCAAAATGAATCCTGACGAGACGCCCAACCTCAAGGCGGCCATCAACGTCAAGGACGGCAACCTGCTGTGGCACCAGGACGAAGCGGTGGCCAATGCCTGGAACAACCGCATGGCCGCGTTCTCGCAACAGCACCCCAATGGAATGTACCCCGAGCAGGTGTCCTATCCCGGCGACAATGGCGATGACCTGGCCATCATCAACTACACATCAGGAACCACGGGCAACCCCAAGGGCGTGATGCTCACCTATAATGCCATGTCCGACACCGACGACTTCGCCAACAGCCACTTCCCGAACACTCCCGGCCAGACCGTGGTGTCGATGCTGCCCCTGGCACACATGTACGGCTTGGCCATCGAGTTCATCCACCCCAACGTGGATGGCGTTACCGTCTATTTCCTGGGCAAGACCCCGTCGCCCACTACCCTGCTCAAGGCGATGAAGGACATCAAGCCCTACATGGTGGTCACGGTGCCCCTGGTGATGGAGAAAATCTATGCCAATGCCATCAAGCCGGCTCTGGAGAAAGCCAAATCGCTGCTGGCCATCCCCGGGCTGAACAAACTCATTTACCGCAAGGCGCGCAACAAGGTCATCGAGGCCTTCGGCGGGGCCGTGCAATGCTTCATCATGGGCGGCGCAGCGCTCAACCCCGAGGCCGAGCAGTGCTTCAAGAAGATCCGCCTGCCTTATACGGTGGGCTATGGCATGACCGAGGCCTGCCCGCTGCTGGGCTATGAGTGGTGGACCAAGTTTGTGCCCGGCTCGTGCGGAAAACCCGTCCACGAACTGCGCATCGACTCCGACGACCCGCACCACATCCCGGGCGAAATCCAGGCCCGCGGGCGCAACCTCACCATCGGCTACTACAAGAACCCCGAGGCCACCGAGGCAGCCTTCACCGAGGACGGATGGTTCCGCACCGGCGACCTGGGCATCATCGACGAGAAAGGCAACATCTTCATCCGCGGCCGCATCAAGTCGATGATCCTCAACTCGTCGGGCCAAAACATCTATCCTGAAGAGGTCGAGGCCGTCCTGTCCAACTGCCCGAATGTCGATGAATGCCTTGTAGTGGACCGCGACGGCAAAATCACGGCACTCATCTACACCGAGTTCCCCGAAGACATGGACGAGGAGACCAAGGCAGCCATCCCCGGACAAATCCGCGAGGCAGCCAACAAGTCCCTCCCCTCCTACAGCAAGATCGCAAAAGTGGAAATGATGAAAGAACCCTTCGAGAAAACCCCAAAGAGAACCATCAAACGCTTCCTCTACAAGTAAAAATACGATAGTTTGGCGAACTTGTAGAGACGCAAAATTTTTTGCGTCTCTACTGTTCTTGCGGATGCCCATCAGAAATCTCAGATAAATCTGTTGTTTGAATTCAGCGGCCAATGTGTTTTATTGCTCGGCAGACGCTTTCTTGTATTTCTGGTACACTTTTTTCAGCTGTTTATCAATCTCTTTGACGGAACAGTTGAGTTCGCTTAGACTCACCTCGAAACGAAGGGTGCTCTCTGGGTCCTTCTTTTCATGATATTTCACGATGAGCAGAAGCGTGGGGACACGAAATCGTATGACTGAATTGAACCTAACCTGTTCACAGTCAGCAAAGGGTATCGTTGTAGCCGAGCCGTCATTGCCGTAGAAGACGAAGCTGTCAGCCCCAATAGCAAATGCGGGTATATCGCGACGTGTTTTAGCGACTTTCTTGAAAGATTCGACAGCCGACAGTATCACGGCCAATGTCATCATGCCATAGACACCGAGCACCACGTAACCATGCCAGTCATGAAACATAAACGACAGTTCCCAGTGGATAAAGCTGTACACCCCAAAAGCGACAAACACCACCGACAGGATGCTATAAATCACCGCCTTTGCAGCCGCCAACCCTTGCCGGTAATAATATCGATGCAATATCTCCATAACTCTAAGTTGGATAAGCCTTTGACGGAGTAAGGTTTACAAGTATCTCTGAAAGTATTTGGAAATCTATAAGTTTGATCCCATATAGGTGGGGCGGTCGAGGTTGCGGTAGGCGATGGCTTCCATGATGTGGTGGTCGAGGACGTCGGCGGTGCCTTCGAGGTCAGCAATGGTGCGGGCGACTTTGAGGATGCGGTCATAGGCGCGGGCGCTCATGTTCATGCGTTCCATGGCGTCTTTCAACTTTTCCAGGCCGGCGGCGTTGGGCTCGGCGTATTTGTGGAGCAGGGACGGGGTCATCTGGGCGTTGCAGTGGATGCCGGGTTCGTCCTTGAAACGACGTTCTTGCAGCATCCTGGCGGCAATGACGCGCTGGCGGATGGCGGCACTAGGCTCGCCTGGGGCCTTGCTGGACATCTGGTCAAAATCGACGGGCTGGACCTCAATCTGCAGGTCGATGCGGTCGAGTAGCGGGCCCGAAATTTTGCTCATGTAGTGGGTGCGCTGGTACTCGTTGCAGACGCATTTCTTCTTGGGGTGCCCATAGTACCCGCACGGGCACGGATTCATCGATGCCACGAGCATAAATGATGCGGGGTACTCGGTCGAGTATTTTGCTCTACTAATACTTATTATCCTGTCCTCCAGTGGCTGCCGCATCACCTCCAGCACATTTCTCGAAAATTCAGGTAGCTCATCCAAGCGGAAAGACTTGCCCCATTGCAACAGCCTCACGGCCAGCCATAAATCCCCTAAAACGACCAAAATATGTACCATAAAGCCATTCACAACCACAAAAATAATAAGAATTCTTGCAAAAGTCAAAAATAATGACGAAATTTGCAAATATGTAGTAAATCATGTCATTTGAAACAATTGATTAAGACACTACATCATTAAAGATTAGTGGCATGAAACGCTTTTTTACAATGTAACTATCTAATATTAAATAACATGAGACGATTTCTATTTTTCTGCTTAATGATTATACCATTCGTTGTGAATGGACAAGAAGTTCCAGAATATGAGTATGATAAATATACACATGTATTTTGGCTATCTAGTGACTCTGTATGCTTTACTACTGACTCTCCAATTAGGGCAGAAGATATTAGTACATATGTGAGTTTAAAGAATGATTATGCCAGTATCTCTATTACAAATAAAACTGATGGCCCTATTCACATCAAGTGGAGTCAAGTGGCCATAGTCGGTGATGAGAGTTATATGGGGGACTGGTTCATTGCACTTGAGCCAAGAAACATTATAGATCGCACCCAAAGAGAGCAAACACAGTATTGTGCAATCGGAGATTACTGTGATCAAACATTCTATACTTTATTAGGTAAAAAAATCTTTGATGAGAGAAAAGCCAAGAAACTTCTTAAAAATACAAAGCAGGATGTTGCCTTACGTTATGAAGTAATTATTCCAATAATATACAAAGACCATGTTTTCAAGCTAAAAGTTATCAAGCAGGGTATTTATAATGGGAAAAAACAATAAGTAACGAATTTAAGAAAAACATATATTAGCAGTAAAAATATGACTTCTAAGAAGCAAGTTCACGCTATTACTTAGACGACTATTTATAGGTTATCACTAATCAATCATGAAAGCGTCTGGGGTGTTCTCGTATTCGTCTTTGATATATTCAAAAGAAAGACGAATAACACGTTGTATATCTTTAGCTACTGAAACTAAAGAATCACCATCAATGACAACAATTTTGGTTTCATTTATATAAGGTATAAATGCTTGTATTGCCATTGAAATGATATCCGCTATGGGTAGTATAGCACGATAGTGATTATAGACTCGATCACTAATGTTCGGTACCATCATTCCATCACCAATGTCGTTCAGGTGAATTTGCCGTAGTTCTCCCCAATCAGAATGAATAGCATCAGAAGATAGTCCATACCCTAAAGTGTAAATCAAATCCTTTTCTTCCTTTGTATAAGTTTGTTCTACAAGGTCCAGAATCGTCCTGAAGTTCTTTGGATTAATAGACTTTAAATCATCAACTGTAAATCCATCAGCATTCAAATCATCTAAAAATTTGGCGTTTCGAACAATATTTACTCCGTCCACTTTCTTTTCTGTTTTGTTGTATGTATTAATACGATTCTTGTATGAGACTAGCCTAAAATCATCCAGCGCATCCTTTCCATTAGCAATCAAATAGGTCATTTTTGTGAATGCCTCATATAGTATACGTTCATAAGCAATGTAAACCCCCAGTTCTCCACGCCTGTATACATTTAAAAATTCCTTCCAAAACTTATATAATTTTACATATAGGCCAAGAATTGGAGCCTGTTCTCTCGGACAACAAATATAAGAACTATCATCTAGGCTTATTGATCTCTTCATCAAATATGTGAGATTATCACACAATGATATCACAAATACATTGTCGTTCAAAAGAAGAATGATATCTTGTTTCGTTTTTATGGATTTGTATGGTGTCAACATATGTTACAAAAAATAAGTGTTTCTATTGCTGATTTATATTGCACTCCCTAGGTAGGTGGGGCGGTCGAGGTTGCGGTAGGCGATGGCTTCCATGATGTGGTGGTCGAGGACGTCGGCGGTGCCTTCGAGGTCGGCAATGGTGCGGGCGACCTTGAGGATGCGGTCGTAGGCTCTTGCACTCATGTTCATCCTTTCCATGGCGTCTTTCAACTTCTCTAATCCGGCGGCGTTGGGCTCGGCGTATTTGTGCAAT
>JAEEGH010013341.1_pt1 | contig 18243 bp, 8 predicted proteins | sample 9134181 | NCBI WGS metagenome assembly JAEEGH01 (sample SAMN16246544, study PRJNA631951) | gut metagenome | biome: gut microbiome; feature: rumen; material: DP-attached | host: Bos | place: Iran: Karaj | collected 2018-10 | reverse complement strand
AATATCTTGATTATGATGAAGTTATGAAGAAGTACGACATCATGCTTGAATGGTTGTGTGATCTTTATGTAAACACATTGAACCTCATTCACTACATGCATGATAAATACTACTACGAAGCAGCTGAACTTGCTCTTATTGATACAAACGTACGCCGTACATTTGCTACTGGTATTGCAGGTTTCTCTCACGTAGTTGATTCTCTCTCTGCTATCAAATATGCAAAGGTTAAGGTTCTCCGCCGTGATATCAACATCACAGACAAGAAGGGCAACAAGATCTTTGCTCCAAATATGGCTTATGACTTCCAGATTGAAGGCGACTTCCCACGCTACGGACAGGATGATGACCGTGCAGACGAAATTGCAGTATGGTTGCTCAAGACTTTCATTGGTAAAGTAAAGAAGCACCCAACATACCGCAACGCAGAGCCTACAACTTCTATCCTTACTATTACTTCTAACGTTGTATACGGTAAGGCTACTGGTGCTCTTCCTAACGGACGCCCGGCTCACGCTCCATTCTCTCCAGGAGCTTCTCCTTCATACGGTGCAGAAACAAAGGGCTTGATCAAGTCTTTGAACTCTGTTGCTAAGGTTCCTTACAAGTACTCACTTGATGGTATTTCTAACACACAGACAATCAACCCATCTGCTCTTGGACACGATGAAAACGAGCGCGTTTCTAACCTTGTAAACGTTCTTGACGGATACTTCTCTAAGGGTGCTCACCACCTGAACGTAAACGTATTCGGCGTTGAAAAGCTCAAGGACTGCCAGGCTCACCCTGAAAAACCTGAATATGCTAACTTTACAGTTCGTGTATCTGGTTATGCAGTACGCTTTATCAACCTTACAAAGGAACAGCAGGACGACGTAATTGCACGTACTTGCCACGCTTCCCTCTAGGATGTGTCACTGTCGGGCTTGACCCGGCAATCTTATACCGCCTCATTTCGGGGCGGTTTTTTATTTTAAAATACAACGCTTGTTATGCAAAAATGTTAGACAAATCAACAAAAATGAATTAAAATTTTTATCTATAAACTTTTTTGTGTACTGGGATTTCTGATTTTAAAGCGGGAGTTTTTTATGAGAAGGCTTTTTGGAATTATTTTATTTATAGCTTTGATATTTTCATTTATTGGTTGTGATTTATTTACCAATTCGAGCCAGAATAATCAGGAAAATGGGCAGAATCCTCAATCACAGATAAAGGTTGAAGATCTTTATTTACCTGATGAATGTGATTATGTCAGACCAAATCGCAGTGAATTAATTTCAACAAATCCGAAGGTTTCTTCATCACGCAAAGAAAGCCTTGATTTTATATTTAATAATCAGACATTAGGAAAAACAACCATTGTTATAAGGCGAAGTGAATGGAACAAGCTTTGTAATGATTACCGATATTTCTATAAAAACGAAAACTGTGTTCATGCCGAAAGTTATATTTATGAAAAGGACGGAATGAAGTGGGATATTAAAGATGTTGGATTCCGTCTTCGTGGAAATACAAGCCGCTATTGTCCGCAGGGACTTGATAATGGTCGTGAACAGAATCAGATGAATAAAGACTGGAATGGTGATTATTATGATACAGAAGGCCTTCCTAATAACCGTTACAGACAGACACATTTTAAAGTAGATTTTGAAGAGTTCCTTGATGATGACGATGAGCTTAAAATGTCTAACTGTATGAAGGGCGTTAACTTAAAGAGAATGGATGCTTCCTGTACACGTGAGATTTTCTGTTATGATTTGTTCCATAGATACGGAATATGGACAGCTCCAAGAGCAAGTCATACAACTCTTACGTTAAAGATTATAGAAGATATTGAAAATCCCAAAGCTGCAGAGCCTTCAACAACTGTAAATTACGGTGTTTACGAAATGTTTGAAGAAGTAAATAAGCAGTCACTCAAGGCTCGGGCACAGGGTGAAAATGATGTCTCAAATGCCTGGAAAAACAACAAAGGAAACCTGTGGAAGTGTTCAAATGATTTTACTATGGGCCGCATTGGTGAAATGGGTGTTGAAGATATAAGAGTAATTCGCCAGGGTGAAAAACAGCCGGATGGAATTAAAACAAATGGACGTGAATACGGTACTCGTGTCGGTTATGTATGGAAGCAGTATTCTATGGACCTTAAAACAAATAAAGATGATTTTGATTCTGCTGCTGCCGAGTTTAGGGGCTTTATAACTGAACTGAATGCCCTCCCAAAACCTGCAAATGAAAATGACTCTTCTGCAATTAGTGAGATAAAAGCCTTTTACGAAAAGTGGTTTGATGTAGATTTCTTCCTTAAAACTTACGCGGTAAATATTTTATGCGGCATGGATGATGATTACTGGGGAAATGCCAATAATTTCTATTTGTATTTTGATACCGATTCAAAGGGGAGTGGCAAAGTTTATCTTATTCCTTTTGATTATGATAATACCCTGGGCTGTTCTATAAAGGAAGGTGGTTTTGAGCACGATCCTTTTGACTGGGGACGTGGAGCAAGTCGTCCGCTTATGGATAAAATCTTTATGGTTCCGGAGTACAAGGAAAAGTTTGCTCAATTGCTAAAGGAAGTTTCTGCTGTTGACAGCGAGTGGACTTTTGAAAAATGCAGTCAGCGCTTTTTGGATTGGAAAGAAATGGTTTCGCCTTATTTGTACAGTCCTGATTTGACTGGACGACAGGGAACTTTGTCTTGGGGTGACTATACATGGCAACCGGGCGGATACAGTCTTACAAAAAAATCAAATAATCTTTTTGATGCTACACGGTTTTATTTCCGTCTGAACCTTGGCGAAGAAATGGAAGAATTGAAGTGTTCTTCTGTAACTCAGTCAATTAAAAATCCTGTTTCAATTGGTGGCTCTGCTAATTGTACGCTTTCAGTTGAAGTGAGGGATGGTGGCCTTTATATTGAAAAAGCTCATAACTCAGTCTGGGACCATGTTTCAATTCAGATTTACGATAAAACAGATTCAAAAGATAATGTACGAATTGTAACAGATGCAAAAACAAATAATTTCTTATATCCATTTGTTCAGAAAAATCATCTTTATACAGTAGGACTAACCTTGCAGTCTGAAGTTGGAAAATGGGAATACAAAGATGCTCGAAATGATGATGGAGTTAGTGTTCTGGTTCAGGCAGCTGGAGGTTTAGGCAATTATAGAATTACTAATTCCGGCTATTCTTATTACAGTCCAGATTATTCAATTATGTTCACAGGCCTTAAGTATACTAAACCAAATATAGCTTATGAAAATGAAAGAATTGAAGGAACGATTTGTGATGATGGCAGTTGGAGTGACAATAGAGAATATCCGAATAACCTCAAAATTACAGATTCCCTTACTAATTCTGTTTTGGATTTAAGTTCTAAAAAAGACTTTTTGCGCGGTAAACAAAAAATCTTTGTGGATATAAACCAGAAGTTCACTTATAACAATATCAATTACGAATATACTATTATTGCAAACTACGATAATTATTTTAAAGATACAAATAATAATCCATCTGTAAAATATCCTGATTCTGCCGAACCAGAAGAAAAGCTTCAGATAGACACAACAGGTTCTTCTTCTGATTCAGATGGCGCAAAAGTCACAAAAACTGAATCTAAAAAAAATCCGAACGGAACATCATCCAATTGTACGGTAACAGTAACACCAAAATACAACGGCCTTTACATAACAAAATCTCACGATTCCGTTTGGGACCATGTTGCAATTCATGTTCTCGATAAATCTGTGGGCAGGGAAAATGTCCGTATTGCAACAGATGCCAGTTCAAGTACATTCCTTTATCCCTTTGTTCAAAAAGATCATGAATATGAGGTCTGGCTCACAGTTCAGTCCGAAGCGAATAACTGGTACTATTCAGATTTTAAGGATATGAAAGTTACAGTTACTGCAAAGGGTGGAAAGGGTAATTATTGGGTAAGTCATTCTGATTATTATTATGACAGCCCGACTTATTCAATTGTATTTAAGGATTTAACTTTTGGTCGTCCTGTTTTGGATGGAGTAAAACCGCACATTGATGCTGGAATATATTATGCAGAGTGGACTGGCGAAAACCGCTGGCCAAATAATCTTTCTCTATATAAATCTGTACTTGATTTAAGTAAAGAAAGCAGCTTTTTGTTCGGGCAGCCAACAATTTTTGTAAGTATAACGCTTAAGTTTACTTATGCCGATAATAATTATGAATACACGATTCTAGAAAATCACGGAAGACTTTTTAAAGATACACATACAAAATAGAATAAGGATAAAAAAAAGGATGCGAAATAGACGACGAAGAAGAAAAACACAATTAAATCGCGACAAGAATTATCATATAGGGTGGTTTATATCACTGCTTATAGGTCTTCTTGGTCTGTTAATGCTTTTTATATGCTATAAAGATGGAAATAAAAGCATGGTGATTGTATCTATTGCATATTCTGCGGCCATGTTCATTACTTTTGTGTTTATCAATATTACTAAAAAACTTGTGCTGTTTTATTTTACGGGACCGCTTGTAATAATCACTCTTGAAGTTGTATTCCTTCTTAATGGAGGTTCTAAAGGTTTTGGTATTATCTGGATGACGGTAATCCCGCTTTTTACACTGTATCTGCTGCCGACAATCTCATTTTTCAGTCTGAACGCGGTTGTTTTTCTGCTGCTTATTTTGGGAATGTGGACACCTTTAAAATATGATTGTTATCCATATTCTCCTTTCTTTTCTGCAAGATTTCCGATTGTTTACATGATTTCCTTTATTTTCACCTCTTTCCTTAAGCACAGAATCCAGCTTACCGAGGATGAACTGAAAGATCAGAAAAACCTGCTTGCTTCGGAAATTGAACAGGCTGCATTCATTCAGCAGACATTCTATCAGCAGAAAATCATTAATTTTGATAACTGGGAAGTTGCATTTAAATGTGTTCCTATGGCTGGAGTTTCCGGTGACCTGTACGATTTTTACCCAAAGAAAGAAATGCAGAAGGCTTATAGTGCCAATTCTTTAGATGGAACAGGAACTCTTCTTGGTGCCGGCATTTTTGATATTTCGGGACACGGTATTTCATCTGGTATTATCACCTTGCTTGCAAAGAATATTATTGTTCAGGAGTTTTATGACGGCTTTTCAAAACCTTTGTGGCAGACTGTCCAGAATATAAATGAACGGTTTATTGTAGAAAAGGGTGGAATTGAAAACTACATTACAGGTATTCTTCTACGATTTAAAAAGGATTCTGTGGAGCTTGTAAACTCCGGTCACCAGAAGCCGCTTCTTTATAAAAAATCAAATGGTTCGTTCCAGTTTATAGAAAACTCGCCGCTGGCATTTGGTGCAATAGGATTAAGTACAATTCCTTCTTCTTATGATTCGCTGTTTGTAGAAATGAAAAGCGGTGATGAATTGATTTTATATACTGATGGAATTGTAGATAAGCCTAATGTAAAAGGCGACAGCTTTGGTCATAAAGCTTTTGTTGAATCTTTGAGTCGTACTGTCGGGCTACCGGTAGAAACTCAGCTTTCTGCCTTATTTGATGAACTTGATGTTTTTGCTTCCGGCACAGAACCCGAAGATGATATGACACTGATTATTCTTAAGAAAAAATAAAGGCTGCTCCGTCTGGAACAGCCCGTATTCGCTATATAGCATTATCGTAGTTGTTCTTTTCAATATCCTTGAAGTATTTTACAGTTCCAACCTTAAGCTCATCTGTTGCATCATCATCGCAAACAATAACAGCATTTTCGTGCATCTGAAGGGCAGAAACTGTCCACATCTGGCTGATTCCTTCTTCTACTGCGTGCTTAAGGGCTGTTGCCTTGTTGTGGCCTGTAATCAAAATCATAACTTCATCAGAATCGCAAACTGTACCAACACCAACTGTAAGAGCGGTCTTTGGAACCTTATTTACATCGTGGTCAAAGAAGCGGCTGTTTACAATGATTGTATCCTGTGTAAGTGCCATTTCGCGTGTGCGGCTTGCAAGAGAAGAACCCGGCTCGTTAAAAGCAATGTGACCGTCAACACCAACACCGCCCATAAATAAGCGGATTCCGCCGGCAGCTTTAATAGCTTTTTCGTAATCTTCACATTCTTTTGCGAGGTCTTTTGCATTTCCGTTAAGGATATGAACGTTTTCTTTTTTGATATTGATGTGGCTGAAGAAATTGTCCCACATAAAGCGGTGATAGCTTTCCGGATGATCTTCAGAAATACCAACGTATTCATCCATGTTGAAGGTAACAACATTTTCAAAAGAAACTTTTCCTGCTTTGTAAAGGTTGATAAGCTCTTTATATGTTCCAAGTGGAGTAGAGCCTGTTGGAAGTCCAATAACAAATGGTTTTTCTTTAGTTGGATTTGCAGCGTTAATTTTTGCCGCAATGTGGTTTGCTGCCCATTTTGAAACAGCATCGTAATCTGGTCTGATAATTAATCGCATATAATGCTCCTAAAAAATTAGTTTTTATAGATGACACATAAGATATTTTACCGATATAGGCTTTTTTTGTCTATTCATATAGAAAATAGAGGTTAAAACCTGTAAAATGTGCCTATGTTTGATTATTACTTTTTCGACTTGGATGGTACACTTACCGACCCTGCAGAAGGAATTACCAATTCCTTTGTTCATGCCATTAAATATTTCGGGCTGGAAGTGCCATCTTACGAAAAGCTTTGTACTTTTATAGGGCCACCGCTTGTTACTACCTTTCAGAAAGAGTTTGGCTTTGATGAAGAAAGATGTATGGAAGGTGTAAAAAAGTACCGTGAATATTTTGCACAGAAGGGTATTTTTGAAAACAAGGTTTATGATGGAATTGAAAACGTACTTGCCCACTTGCAGTCAAAGGAAAAGCATCTTCTTGTGGCAACCTCAAAACCGGAAGAATATTCAGTAAAGATTCTGGAGCATTTTGGGCTGGCTAAATATTTTGATTTTATTTGTGGCAGTAACATGGACGAAACCCGCAGTAAAAAAGAAGAAGTGATTGAGTATGCTTTGGAGAAGTGCAGGGCGGCGAATAAAGTAGGCTTTGATAAATCAAAGGTTCTTATGATTGGTGACCGTGAGCATGACATCATTGGGGCAAAAAAGAACGGAATAAAATCCTGCGGCGTTTTGTATGGTTATGGCAGCAGACAGGAGTTTGAAGCGGCAGGTGCAGATTTTATAGTAGATAATGTTAGAAATCTTTTGGAGCTTTAAGCTTTATGCTATAATACAAAAGCCTTATTATATGGAAAATAACTAATGGATAATAAAACTGCAAATCATTACGTAAAGCCTTCTACTCAGTATAAGCGGGAGCATAAAAAAGATTATGGCCGCGAGCGGATTGAAATCTTATATGAAGATGAATGGCTTGTTGTTATAAATAAAGCAAGCGGGCTTTTAAGTGTGCCTTATCCGGGAAGTAAGGTTAGAACTGCTCAGGCTCTTTTGGAAGACATTTTACGAAAACGTGGAAAGCTTGGCGGAAGGCATGGTGTTTATGTTGTTCATCGTCTGGACAGGGATACGAGTGGGGTGATGATGTTTGCCCTTACCGAGCAGGCGCAAAAAATCATAATGGACAGCTGGCACACAATGGTAACCGAACGCTTGTATCATGCCATTGGAGAGAATACCTCAGCTTTGAAAAATAAAATGCCTAAAAAACAAACCCAAGACCTTGAACCGCTTGCTGAAGATGGCTGGATTACCGATAAGCTTGCACAGAATGCTCACAATGTTGGTTATGTTCCAAAGGCCGGTGCAAAAGATAAAAAGGGCCACGAAATTAAAACTGTTGTAGCCCGAACCCATTATAAAAAAATTGCAGAAGGCCCGACTCACTGTCTTTTTGAATTGTCACTCGATACCGGTAAAAAAAATCAAATCAGGGCGCACTTGGCGGCACATGGTTATCCGCTTGCGGGGGATGAAGAGCATAGGGCAAGTACCAATCCTTTTGGTCGCCTTTGTCTGCACGCAAGAACACTGGAGTTTGTTCATCCTTTTACAAATGAAAAAATGAAGTTTGAGGTTGCAGAACCGGACGAATGGCTTGAATATGTAAAAAGGGGAGATTTGAATCCCGAGGTACCTGTCTGGGTAAAAGGCTTTGAAGGAAAAAAACATCAGGTTGACAATAAGAGTCAGAAGTATAAAAATCATCATAATGATGATTCAGGAATAGAGCTTGGACAAAAACGTCTTTCAAGAAAAGAAGAAAGTCATTTGGATTTTATTCAGGCCGGCAAAAAAAGACGATAGGATTTAAGACGACAGAATAATTTTGGAGGAAATATGAAAGGTTACATTCATCAGTTAGAAAGCTTTGGTTGTGCGGACGGACCGGGAAGCCGTTTTATCATTTTTTTTAGCGGTTGTCCCCTGCGCTGCAAATACTGCCATAATCCCGATACCTGGAAAATGACGGACGGAAAGCTTTACACCGTGGACGAACTCCTTACAGAAGCCGAAACTTGCCGTGCCTACTGGGGAACAAAAGGCGGAATCACAGTTAGTGGCGGCGAACCTTTGAGCCAGCTGGACTTTTTGATTGAGCTTTTCACCGAATGTAAAAAGCGCGGAATCAACACCTGTATAGATACCTCCGGCGGTCCTTTTGTGCGCGGAGACAAGCCTGATTCAACTCCAGCCGAGCGCGAATGGTTTACCAAGTTCCAGAAGCTTATGGAAGTTACCGATATCCTCCTTATGGACATTAAGCACATAAACGAAGAAGAGCACATCAAGCTCACCGGCCACACCGGCAAAAACATAATCGAAATGTTCCGTTATCTTGACGAAATCAATAAACCAATCTGGATTCGCCACGTGCTTGTTCCAGGTATTACAGATAATGATGAATATCTTACCCAAACCCGCGATTTTATCCGCACTCTGCATAATGTTTACCGCGTAGAGATTCTTCCATATCACGGCCTTGGCGCAATGAAGTACAAGGATTTAGGCATTGACTACGAGCTTAAAGATTTGGAAAGCCCAACGGTTGAAAGGGTGCAGAATGCCAGAAAGATACTGGAGTGCGAGAAGTATCAGCGTTGGGAACAATAAACAAAGAGGTGCGATACTTTACTAATTTATAGAAAAGTAGTGTTTTCTATGATATAATTTTTTGATAAAAAATCAATGAAAAGGAGTTGTTTTTATGAAAAAGTCAATAAAGAAATTTTATTCTAGTATTTTTTTATTCTTTTGCTTATTAATTTCAGGTTGTCCTGTTATAGATACCGAGGTCATTGATTTAGAAAAAGATAAGAATACAGGTGATAGCTCAACAACAGAAGAAACTCCAGTAAACCCTGATGATAAAAAAATCCTTTCAAGTATATTTATAAAGAGCTTGCCGAAGAAAATTGAATTTAATCAAAATTCTACACTTGATCTTACAGGATTGGTTGTTTTTGGAATTTTTGAAGGTAAATCTGATTCTGGAACATGGGATACATGGCAAGAAGAAATAAAAGATTGGACCTCATATCCGGAAAACAATTCTATTCTTACTAGATTGGGGACACAACCTGTTACAATTTATTATAAGGAGAAGAGTGTTCAATTTGACATTAATGTTAAAGAGTATAAACCAACGGTTATATCAGATTCTTACTTTTGGGGAACTTGGGTAAGAATGGATAAAGGAACCGAATATGAGATTTTAGAATCTAATGTTCTTTATTATGGAAGTAAATATAAAATAACGGCTTCTTCATCAGAATCTTTAACAGTAAGTGGACTTGGTGAGTTTAGAAAACAGTCAGATAGTGTAATGCTTTGTGGTAATATTCCGTATTTTAGGAAAGGAGGTGCAAACCTTGAGTACTCATTAAGAATTGTTGGTTTTGCACCTTCTTCAAGAGCTACTGCAACTGAAACTTCTGAAATGAAAGATGTAAAGGCAAGATCCAAATCAAATGTATATCCGAGTTATGATGGTGGAGAAAGAGTAAGCGATGACCATGGCCTTATAACTTTTAATGCACCGACTGTAAATGATACACAAACAGTAGAAATCCAGACAGATGATAATGAAATTGTTGTTGTTCCTGGTCTTAAAATTAATAACAACGGTGATTTTATGGGAACGGTCGCACTTGTAGATAGAGATCAATATAATTTGAAGATTACGGGAACTATAAGTGAAAACCAAAAAGATGATGGTTATCTGTATGGAAATAATGCAAAAGAATACGAACTTGTAATTACGATTACTAATATCAGTGATAATGTATGTAGTTCTTCTGTCTGTACAATAGAAGCTGGAGATCCTTCTTTATCGTTAAGAACTTCTAAGGGATATTCTTCATTCGGAATTTCAAAAATGTTAGCGGGGGCAACTTGTGAAGAAACTTGTTATATTTCTTATGGAGAAATAAAGGATGCTTATGTTGATACAGGTATAAATATAAAGATTGAAAACTCTGATACTGGACAGGTGTGGATGGACTATATTCCTCTACGATTTTTCAGAGGATTAATACCGATAACTATAGCGGCAAAGAATCCTGAAGATAATAAACAGGCTGCACTTAATGGATTTATTATCTATCCAGATGGAAACAACCAGTTCTTTAGCGTTAGAAATAATGCAAGCGAAATACTTTTAGTTCCAACTTTTGGTAGTAACGAAAAATATAAAATGGTATTTAGTGGTGCGACTGTAAGTTCAGAACTTTCTAATAGTACCGAAATGTATTATACCGTTGTTCCTGCAAGTTCTGCGAAAAAAGAAGTTATTACGCTTTCAGATGATCCTTATGAACTTCTTGGATATATGCGGTTTGGAAACAGTGAAAATATCAAAAATGATAGTGAAGAAACTGCATTTGATGTTCAGGAACCATTTGAGGCTTATCTGAGCGAAGGTGAAATTGATTATTATACTATTACAGCTGATGGAGATGAGTTCTATGCTCCAGGAGCGAAATCTTTCTGTAATATAAGCTATGAAACTGGTTATGAGGATGTTCCTGCACCTGCATCTTATTATTGTCCAGAAGGTACCCGGTTGTCATTAGATAATCTTCCGATCCTACAAAAACAAGGTATGACATTTTTAGGATGGAAAAATGGATATTATACTGTTTCAGAAGGTTTTACTGTTGCATCAGATATGACACTGACCGCAGAATGGGAATTGACTTCTTATAGTATTACGTATGAAACTAATGGTGGAACTAATGCATCGCTCGCACAAGAAGATTATACTATTAGTGATACTATAGTGTTAAAAGAGCCTTCAAGAGCAGGTTATGAGTTTGGAGGATGGTATCTTGATAGTACATTAGGGGGAGAGAGGCAGACTTCAATACAAAAGGGTTCTACAGGAAATATAACGTTCTATGCAAAATGGAAACCAATTGTTTATACAATAGAATATGTTTTGAATTGTGAAGATGATGTTGAAAATCCTGTCGATAATCCTTACTCGTATACAGCTGATGATGCTATTGAGTTGAATACTCCTTCCCGTGATGGCTATGATTTTGATGGATGGTATAAATATGAGTATAATATTGGAAGTGGTATTTATGATTACATCAAAATAACGTCTATTGAATCAGGCAGCCTTGGAGATATTACTCTATATGCAGAATGGAATGCAAAATCTTATGCAATAGAGTATGTAATAGATGGAAATAATTATGAATCTTCATATTATACAAAGGGAACAGATGTTTATACGCTACCCGTGCCATTTCGTACTGGTTATGAGTTTAAAGGCTGGTATGTAAATCCTGATTTTGAAGGAGAAACATTAACGGAAATTGGAACCAGTACACCCAAGGATATTATATTGTATGGAAGCTGGAATCTTTCAGAATATACAATTACCTATAACTTGAATTGTGCAGAAGAAGATATTACTGGCTTAGAAACAAATCCTGTAAGCTATACAATAGAAAGTGATAATTTGATTCTTTCAATACCAACCCGTAACGGTTACGAATTTGGTGGTTGGTATACAACGGAAACCTTTGAAGAAGGTAGTAGAATAAACACAATCTACCATGGTAGTAGTGGTGAAATAACGTTGTATGCAAAATGGTTCAGATGGTTCACAATTAATTATTCAAGTACTTATGGGGAACTTCCTCAGTCGGTAACTGTACAGGAAGGAACAAATCTTTCTTCTGAAAATCTTTATGAACTAACTGAATCTGGTTGGAAGTTTAACGGTTGGTTCTTAGATAGTGATTATACTCAACGGGCAACTACAGAATATGTAATAAATGGTTCAATTACTTTATATGCAAAATGGAGTCTTCCTTGTAGTTGGGAGGCTTATAACTCTGGTTCATATCGTTTCGTAAAGAGTGGAAGCAGTTGGACATCAAATAATAATGGTGTTCATGGAAGTACTGCAACTACAACATGGGATCTATATGTGGGTGCTTCTATTCGCTATACAATAGGTTATTCTGTTTCAAGTGAATCAGGTTGCGATAAATTGAACATATATCTTGATGGTGAAAGAATTGTAAGTGATGCTTCCGGTAGTTGCAATTCTAATTATACAACTATTCTTTTGGAAGGTACTCATACAATAAGAGCAACTTATTCAAAAGATGGCAGTTTTAATAGTGGAAGTGATCGGGCAACTATTGTGTTAGAAGATGTAGATTATGAAACACAAGGTTATGAAGTTTTCAATATTGATTATTCAACAGAGCATGGAATACAACCGCAGTCAGTATCGTTAGTACGAGGTTCAAGCCTTACTTCATCATATCTTCCAGAATTAAGTGAAAATGGTTATTTGTTCAAGGGATGGATTTGTAACGAAGAAACTGTTTCGGAAGGTTTTGTGGTTACAGGTAACATGGTTCTTACTGCTGATTGGGAAATTATTTCATATAGAATTACTTATGATACAAACGGGGGAAAGAAAAATGCTCAGAACCCTTCAAGTTATACTGTTGAAGACGAAATTGAATTAAAAAATCCTACTTATGCTGGAAAAACCTTTGCAGGGTGGTTCCTTGATGCAAGTTATACTCAAAGAATAACAAGGATTTCACGAGGTACTATTGGTGATTTTATTGTTTATGCAAGATGGGGTGAAGCCGGTGGTATTACTGTTTCTTTGAAAGAATATAATGATATTACTGTAACACACACAAGAAATGGTAATTATATAACATTCACAGGACCAGAAAACTTTACTAATTATGAATGGCAGATAGATAATTCTAAAGTACAATCTGCAAATAACCATATAACAATAAATGTTTCCGATTGGAATTCTGGTAAACATACAATAATGTTGTTTGTTTCTGATGGAAACTCTAATGCAAAGAGATCTGCAACTATGTACGTTGATATAGAATAAAGTTGAAGGAGATGATGAAAAATGAGTAGAATTAAGAATAATATAATATTTACATCTTTTATAAGCTTTTTGGTTATTTTTTTATTTTTCAGCTGTAAAGTAGGTCAAGAGAAACCAATTGTGGAGAATAAAGCATTTCTTTCAATAATAGTTGACAGAGTGGATTACAATAATGATTTTGCAAGGACTGTTTTACCTTCTTCCGATGTTTCTGATTTTACGGATTTTGAACTTTCAATGACACGTTCAGATGGTCTAACAAACTCTTATAGCTTTGCCGATTATGAGGTTCTTGTTTCAAGTACAATTGGTATAGAGACAGGGGAATGGTCATTTACATTATCAAGTGGAGAGTTCTCATCTTCTATTTCTCAAACTATAGGAAGTGGTGAGAATAACCTTAGTTTTAGACTTGATTATGTAGGTTCGCAAAACACAGGAAACATTTCTGTTTCTTTATCTTTTCCAAATGATGAAAGGGTTAAGCTTGTAAATGGGGGGCTTTTAAATATTACATCAGAAAGAGAGATACAAGGATATGAAATGGAAGCTATGGAACTTATTGAAAATGAAAGTTCTATGTCTGTTTTATATTCAAAACAAAATGTACCTGCTGGATATTATTTTATAAAATGGAATATCTATGGGGATTTAGATGCGAAAGTTCTACTTGAAAGTAAAAAAGAGCTAGTCTTAATAGATGGCGGAATCACAAGTTCCGATGCAATTGAAATGGAAGATTTTCTGAATCTTTATGATATAACTTATAATCTTGAAGAAGGTTCTTTTGAAGAGAGTTTTGTTCCGCCTTGTTCATTTTCTAAAATATCAGATTTTGATCTTCCTAAAGCAAGTAATCTTATTAAGGATGGTCAGTTTTTTGAAGGATGGTATACATCTCCTGATTATGAAGGTAATCGCATTGATTTTATAAAAGCCGGTACAAGTGGTAACCTTAATCTTTATGCAAAATGGAAAGATATCGATGTCCGAACTGTGGAATCTAGTTCTTCGTCTTGTTCACTGGATAATTGTGAAATAGTTACATTAAATTCTTCAGAATATAAAGAAGAAATCTGGTTTTTTAAGCCAGGCTATAATTATTTTGGAATATGGATGGATTATAATACAGTAAACGAAGCTGTCCTATCTGATCATGGATATACTCCAATCGATGCTCAATTAAAAATTTATACAGAAGATGATGTTCTGATTAATGAAATTGATGATGAAAACAGTTTCAATTTTACTGTTACCGAAGAAGGTTATTATAAAATTGTTACTAATAATGTTTCTGAAATTGATGGAAGCTGTGCATATTATTTATATAAAGAGGAAGTCAGTTATTCTATTAGGTATGAATTGAATGGCGGAAACTTTGTTAATTATACTGGTGCGGTAGTATCATATAATACTTCAAATGAAATCTGTCTTCCAGAAAATATTTATGTTACACGACCATACTGTATTTTTACAGGCTGGTACGAAACTTCAGAATGTAATACGGAACCAATAAAGAGAATTCCGGTTGGCTCTTATGGTGATAAGGTGTTTTATGCAGGATGGGAAGGTCTTATATTTGAAGTTCATTATGAATTGGATGGAGGTACTAATTCTGAAGAGAATCCTGATTATTATACTGTTTTGGATTCAATTAGATTAAGAAATCCTGAGAAACCGGGGTATACTTTCCTTAATTGGACTACAGAAGTTTCTGGTCATAATCAGGAAGTAACGAGCATAGAAGGTTTTGCACAGGATGTTTTAACTCTTACTGCCAATTGGCAATTGACTACTTATACAATTACTTATGTATTGAATGGTGGTACTAATAATTCTGCGAACCCACTATCATATACAATTAATTCGGATACAATTCCACTGTTGTCTCCTAGACGTTCTGGTTATATTTTTATGGGGTGGTATACAAGTGAAACCACAGGAATAACAGAGATAGATCCAGCTTCTTCACTATGTAATTTGGTTCTTAATGCCGATTGGGAAGAAATTGACAATGAAGATGGTATTGTATATTTTGAAGGCGGAACTGTTGTTGGAAGTAATGATTATAATGTGTATACAACTGGTGCTTTTACAGAAGACAGAACTGTTACTTTTAATAGTTTCTATATTAGTGACCATGAAGTTACGCAGGATGAGTATCAAACTATAATGGGAGTAAATCCAAGTAGCTTTAACAGCAATCCTGCTGAAAATGAAGAACAGGCAAATAGACCTGTAGAACGTGTTAGTTGGTATGATGCAATTTATTATTGTAACGAAAGGAGTATTACAGAAGGCTTTACTCCATGTTATAGCGTAAACGGTGAATCAGACCCTGATAACTGGAACTATACGCCACATAGAGGATTCAATATAGAAGGTGCAATCGACTGTAACTTCAATGTAAATGGTTATAGATTACCAACATCAGATGAATGGGAATTTGCTGCACGAGGTGGTATGGATAAATACGGAACAGAAGATTTTGCTTTCTGTTTTGCCGGAGCTCCAGGTGCAACTGATTATTCACAAACAGAAAACAGTGCTTTGGATTATGTTGGTTGGTATGAAAATATAAGTGATGGTAAGACTCATGAAGTTAAGAAAAAACGTGCTATTGGAAGCTTATTTGATATGAGCGGAAATGTATGGGAATGGTGTTGGGATGAAAATCCTGGTCCAGTGCCTTGCCGCAAGCTGCGAGGTGGTTCATATCTAAATAATCCTATATATTGTTCTGTTGCATTTATAAGTAACGAAATTGCTGCGGATCGTTTTAGTTCTGTTGGCTTACGTGTTGTACGTTCATTTGTATTAGGACAGACTGAGAATAGATATACCATAAGTTATGAAACAGAACGTGGTGAAATACCTTTCTGTATAAGAAAAAATGAAGGAGCAAGTCTTTCTTCATTAAATCTTCCTGAATTATCTGCAGATGGATATGATTTTGATGGTTGGTATACTGACAGTAGCTTTAGTGAAGAATCAAAAGTAGAAAGCGGTTATACGGTTACTTCAAATACAACTCTTTATGGAAAATGGAGCATAATATCATATTCAATTACTTATGAAACAAATGGTGGCGTTAACAATGAGCTGAATCCTGAATCTTATACAATTGAGACAGATGAAATAACCTTATTGGAACCAAGTCGTACAGATTGTGATTTTAGAGGCTGGTATACTACAGAAAACTTTACGTCAAGTAGTAAAGTTGAAACGATACCTTGCGGTAGTTGTGGTGATATTACCCTCTATGCAAAATGGGTTGGAAACTTTACGGTAAGTTATCTGAGTCCTTATGGTCAAACGCCACAGTCATGTATTATAGAAGAAGGAGAGGCTCTTTCTTCTGAAAATCTTCCAGAGTTATATGAAATTGGTTGGAATTTTGAAGGATGGTATTTAGACAGTTCTCGTACACAACCAGCTTCTGTTGGTTACGAATTAAATGATTCAATATTACTATATGCTAAATGGAGTGCCTCAAATGGTTGGGCTATGACAGGACATGGAAACTATCAGTTTGTAAAGAATGGTAATACATGGACCTCAAATAATCATGCGCATTCAAGTTCAGCAACAACAACCTGGGCTGTAATTATTCCATCACCTATCCAATATACAATAAGGTATACTGTTTCAAGTGAAGGAAATTATGATTATCTTACTTTAGTTCTTGATGGAACATCGATTGTGCATACTTCTGGCTCAAATTCTTCTAGTTATACTACAACTCTTTCTGTGGGTACACATACATTGACTGCAACTTATTCTAAAGATGGTTCTGCATCATCAGGTAGTGACCAGGGAACAATAACTCTAGAAGAAATCAATTATTGATTGCAAACTTTCTTAAGTGTTGAAACTTATTCTTGGATAAAAAACTCTGCGGTGGACTTTATTGTATGGGAAAGAGGTAATCCACCGCAGAGAAAAAGTAAGGAGGATTGCGGTGACTGCTGCTTTATGGTTGTGATACATTTGTCCAGTCACCGCATGCAGTTTTGCAAAGACAAAACTGCACACTTAGGGTTATTGGTTGTATGTCTTAGTGCCTTGTTGGCTTGGGACCATTGTTAATGTGCTCGCCTTCCTGCGGGCCGCCGTTTGTTACGGATGATTTTGTGTAAACGTAATTTGTTGTGGAGGTTGAAGCATTGCTGACTGTTGTTGTACCGCCGCTTACTGTTGGGAGCGAGGTGTACAGTCCGTTGAAGTTTTCACCACCAGTTGCAGAAACGCCTGTTTTTATATTGTAGTTTGTTCCTGTTTTGATTTCCGGTGAAGATAATATCATTACATAATCGGAGCGTGATGAAGTTCCAAAAATTACTGATGGAATTGTGAACGCAAATAAAGTTTTATCATTTGAACCGGAACCTGAGCTTGTAGTGCCAGCTTCTGTCACTGCCAGGGTAGTTCCACCTTTACCAAAATAGTCTCCGCTTAATACAAATGTGCTTTGTGTGCAGACTGATGATGTTGGGGCAGAGTAGTTGCTTGTGCCAATTCCTACAAACGTACCGCCGGTAATTTTGAAGGTATAATTGTCGCAGTCAAAGGCACATTCCGGTGTTGTTGCTGTAAGTGCTACAATTGTTCCGCCGGAAATTGTGAGTGTACCGTTTGAATCTATTGCATCGTTGCTGCTGGAGTAAGCATATATTTTTCCACCGCTGATTTCTACAAGTGCGCTTCCGTCTCGGCTGGAGTTTATACAGTCGTCGGTAGAGTTGATTGATATTTCTCCACCGGTAATAAATATTGCCTGTTTTCCTTCAATTCCTTCCGGGCTGAGCTTTGTAGTTTCTGTTACGCTTTCTCCGTCAGCATCTGTAAAGGTGTATGTTATGCGTGATTCATCCTGTGGAGT
>JAEEGH010013340.1_pt1 | contig 18246 bp, 16 predicted proteins | sample 9134181 | NCBI WGS metagenome assembly JAEEGH01 (sample SAMN16246544, study PRJNA631951) | gut metagenome | biome: gut microbiome; feature: rumen; material: DP-attached | host: Bos | place: Iran: Karaj | collected 2018-10 | reverse complement strand
CCATTTAGCAACCATTATAGCACAGGACGCTCCGGCAGCAGCTTCTCCACCAGCGCGACCGGAGGCGGTGCGCCGCCGGGCATGGCGCAGGCGGCCGTGCCGGCCGCGACCGCCCAGAGCGGCGCATCCCGGTCGCCGCTCGCCATCCGCCAGCAATACTCGGCAAGGAGGGTGTCGCCGGCGGCCGTGGTATCGACCACATCGCCTTTCGGCGCGGGCACGAAGAGGCCATCGAACCAAGCGCCGTTGGCACCGTCGGAGATAATGGCGTGCGCGACCTTGCCGCGCAGCGCCTCGGTGGCGCGGATGAAACCATCTGGCGTATCCGGAACAAAGCCCACCAGCGGCTCACATTCTTCGGCATTGGGCTTGATTAGGTCAGGCCCGGCCTCGACTCCCAGCCGCATCGCCTCGCCGCTGGCATCCAGCACCGTGAAGAAACCGCGCTCCTTGAAGAAGGCCACGGCCTTGGCGTAGAAGTCGCGCGGCGCCGCCGTAGGCAAAGAGCCGGAGAGAATGGCGATGGGGCGGGAAGAAGGTGTAGGTGTAGGTGTAGAGAGAGAAGGTGTAGGTGTAGGGGAAGGAGGTGTAGGTGTAGGGGGAGGAGGTGTAGGCGTAGGGGGAGGTGTAGTGAGGGCGGAGAGGGCCGCAGACCAGTCAAAGTCCGCGCCGAGCAGCGGGAACGCAGGGCGGTTGAACTTGACGCTCCCGCCGGGCCATGTGAACATCTCGTTGCGTCTGGTCGCTCCAGGGACGCGCAGGAAGCGGTCGCCTATCCCATGATGCTCAAGTTCGCGGGCGAAGGGGCGGTCGTTGTCCTCTCCCAGAAGGCCGCCGCATGCGACCTCCGCGCCGCGCACGGCCAGCCAGCGCGCCACGTTGATGCCCTTGCCGCCGACATTCTCCTCCTCGGCGACATCCTTGAAGACCTCGCCACGCCCCTCCGGCGCACGGGGAAGGCGCGCCGTTGCGTCGATGGCGGGGCTCATGCACAGGCAGAGGAACATGGCTAAAGGACGATCCTCCGCTCGATGACCTTCTCCTTAGGCTCGCCAATTGAGAGCTTCGGCGCGTTGGCGAGGAGGTAGTCCTCGGCCGCCTTGCACCAGAGGCCGCCGGCGGCGGCGCATAGACGCGCCAGTTCCGCGAAGAAGGGATCGTCTTTCCCCTTCTCCGCAAAGTCGGCGATGGCCGTCATCGGCATGGAGACATGCGTATAGACAAGGCGCTTGCCGCCGGGGACGGTTGTGAGGTCGAGGGTCGCCTGGGCGGCGGAGTCGAGGCCGCCGACGTGGGTGATCATCACCTCGGGGTGCAGGTAGCCGCGCCCGATCCAATCGACGGAGTCGGCCATGTCCTTCACGTCGCCGCCGGAGTTGGCGACCACGTGGTGCATCATGTAGTGGACGTTGTAGAAGTTGAACTTTGCGGAGAGCGTCTGGTCGGTGGGGCCGGCGAAGAAGTTGAGGCATCCGCCGAAGCCGAGGAGGTCGGAACACTGCGTGATCAGGGCGGGCACTGCGGCGAAGAGGAAGATGTCGTCGTAGCCGCCGCCAGTGGAGGTGGGGTTGTCCGGATCGGCGCAGTCGGCGAGGTTGTATGCCTTGAGGGAGGCGACGGGATTCTCGAATCCGCGCGTGTTCACGAAAACAAGCTCAACGCCATTGACAATTCCCTTGGCGACCTCAGACCCGTTCCCCGTTCCCCGTTCCCCGTTACCCGTTACCCGTTCCCCGTTACCCGTTACCCCGAAAATCTTCGCGGCGCGGGCGAGGCGGGCGTCGTCGATGTCTGTCACGACGAGACGGCGCGGCCGCTTCTCCGGGCCGTTGCAGGCGATGTCGATGCAGCCGAGGCCCATCGCGCCGCAACCGGCAAGAAGGAGCATCGTCCCGCCATCGAGAATGCCCATGTCGTGGCTGTGGGAGCCGAAGGCGTGGTGGTAGTTGGAGCGGAAGGCCGACACGATGCAGGAAATCGGCTCGGCGAGGGAGCCCTTGAAGAAGGCGTCGCCGGTGTAAGGGAGGAGGCAACCCATCTCCATGATGACGGATGGCAGATAGACGGCGGTCGTCTCGCCGCCGATGGTGTGCCAGGCATAGCCCATCGTCTCGAGTTCGTGGCCGGGGATGTTGAACGCCGGCTGGATGCAGACGCGCTGCCCCGGCTCGAACTGGCCGCGCCACTTGGCGCCGACCTCGCGCACGACGCCGCAGGTCTCGTGCCCGAAGATGATGGGGCGCGTGGCGATGTCGCGCGGGACGCGCTTGTGGCCGGTGCCGAGGGAGACGGCCTTGTAGTCGCTGAGGCAGATGGTGTTGGTGACGATTTCGACGACGACACCGTCCTCGCCGGCGGCCTCCAATTCGATGTCCTCAAGCCGCGCATCCTTGGCGGCGTAGAGTCTGTATGCTTTCGCTTTCATGGCATATCCATTATACTCTTCGCCGCGAACGCTAGCAAATGGCCGCAGTCATCTCAAGGCGCGAGTCCGCTGCAAGGTTGAAGCCTCGCTTGACTGACGATGCCAAAGATGGCATAATTGTGACATCAAAATTCATCACGATGGAGATGTCACAATGGAAGCACTTACTTTCAGAGCCGAGCCAGAGTTCATCAAGGCGCTCAAGGATTATGCCGACAGGCTTGGGATAAGCGTGAACGCCGCGCTCAGGGAGATTGTCGCGCCGGTAATCGGCGTTTCAAAGCGGCTTCACACCTCGCGGCGTCCGAAAAACAATCTGGCGCGCTTTCGCGGGACGCTTACGAAAGAAGACCTCGCCCCGATTGTCGCGGCGCAGGGCGATTTCTCCAAAATAGACGAGGACATGTGGAAATGAACGCGGCGATCATCGACACGAATGTGCTCATCAACTGCTTCCAGCGCGGGGGCGGCGCGGCGGATGCCATATCCGACTACGACCGCATCCTTGTCTGTCCGGCTGTCGTTGCCGAGTTCAAGGCGGGAATAGACACCAGCACAAAACGTGGCGGGAAGGCAAAAGACCGGCTTGACGAGTTCCTTGACGATCCGGCGGTCGAATTCGTCCCCTGCACCGAGGAAACGGCCGAGTATTACGCCCGGATATTCAGGGCGCTGAAGGACAACGGGACGCCGTTGCCGACCAACGACATCTGGATTGCGGCCGCCGCTCTTGAACATGGCGCAACCGTTCTTTCCGGCGATGGCCATTTTTCGCTCGTCCCGATGTTGAAAGTGGCCAACTGACGGGACAAACACCAACGCCGGACCTGCACTCCATATTTGCCAGCAAATGCAGCCAAACAAGCTGAACCATGGCCGCGACGATACTATTCTTCGACACTGATTCTGGCGGGTTCATCCAGTCCGCGAGCCTCGCCGGGATGCGGCGCTTTGCCCTTAGCCTCCGCTGGAACTTGGTTGTCGTGCCGCCGGCGGAGTCCGGCCGTGACCGTCTCCGCGCCCTGTTCGCCGAGCACCGGCCCGTTGCCGGATGCATAGTCGAGTGTTCCGGCGGACGCCACGACCTTCCCCCTGGCCTTTTCGGCTCGGTCCCCGTAGTTTACATGCATGCCGACCCCTCCCTTTACGGAGGGCGCGGCAGGCGGGTGGGCTACGACGACGCCGCCATCGCCGAAGCGGCCTTCCGCGAACTTTCAGCAGGACTTCCCGCCGCATTCGCAGTGGTGCCGTTCGCATGGCCGCCAGGGAGACGCGGATGGTCTATGCGGCGGGAACAGGCCTTCGCCGCACTTGCAGCCAAGTCCGGCAAGCCTTTTTTCAGCCTCCCATGGAAACGGGAGACGAAGGAGCGACGCGAAGCGCGGCTTGTCCGCTGGCTTTCCGCGCTTCCCCGACACACAGCCATATTCGCGGTCGGCGACATGGCGGCGCTCGAAACCGCCGCGGCGGCACGGCTCTGCCACCGCTCCATTCCGCGCGAACTGACGCTCCTTGGCGTTGACAGCAATCCTGCGCTCTGCGAAGCATCCCGCCCAACCCTTTCAAGCATTCAGATTGACCACGAGCTGGCCGGATACCTCGCCGCCAAGGCAATCGCCGAGGCTGGCGACCAAGCCGCCACACTGCATGAAATCGCAGTCCGCCCGCTTCTGGCGCTGCGCCGCGAATCGACGGGCGGTTTCGGGCGGCGCGAGCCGTTCGTCCTGGAAGCGGTCGAAATCATTCGCAGCAAGGCCTGCGATGGCCTGACCGTCGCCTCCCTCGCCAGCCGCTTCCGCTGCTCGCGCCCGCTTTTCGACCGCCGCTTCCGCGAGGCGGTAGGCCATTCGGCGCTTGAGGAAATCCTGCATGTCCGCCTAGAAAAGGCCTTCACGCTCCTCGCCCGAACGGACGTGCCCGTGGGCGCGGTCGCCGACTTCTGCGGGTTCCGCTCCAACATCGCCCTGCACTGGCTCTTCAAAAAGCGCACCGGGATGTCCATGAGCGAATGGCGCAAGCGCAACCGCCACCCGTGAGAAAGGAAAGGCTTTTCTTCATTCAATCTCGGCAAAGGTTGACGGAACTGGTAAGAAATCGTATAATAATGTGCAAAATCTGGCGCAAAGAAATAATCAAATGTTGATTATGAGCCAGATATAGCGCAAATAAATGAAATTCAAGGACACGCAAACTCCAGATCAGGTTCTCAAGGAACTGGGAAGGCGACTCGAATACGAGCGCCTTTCCCGCAATATCTCGCAAGCCGAGCTAGCTGGTCGCACAGGGCTGTCACGCAGGACGATTGTTCGCATGGAAGGCGGCAAGCCTTTTCGCGCCGACGCCCTTGCCGCCGTGCTTCTGCAGCTTGGCATCCAGGACAGGCTTGAAGTCGTACTTCAGGAACCGGGGCTGTCGCCAATGCAGGAAGCCCGTATGGAGGCATTGCGCGGCAGGATGCCGCGCCGCGCCCGTGCCAGCGGCGTAAAACGCAATCCCTCGAATGGCAAGCCCGCAACCAGGATTTGGGGCGACGGCGTCCCCGTAGGCATTCCGTCGAAATCGAAGGCGACAATTGACAACGGAGGCAAGGAATGAACCATTTGGCCAACATCTACATTTGGGACACTCTCATCGGTGCAGTATCGATGCACGACGGAGAGAAGGCCGCCCGCTTTGAATACGACCGCGACTTCATCGCCCTGGGAATAGAGGTCGCGCCCGCAATGATGCCGTTGCACGGCGAGCGCTATTTCTTCCCCAGTCTTAACTATGAGTCTTTCCATGGTCTTCCAGGGATGTTGGCGGACTCCCTTCCCGACAAGTTCGGCAACGCCGTCCTCCGCGCCTGGGTTCGTTCACGTGGGGAGAATCCGGCGACGCTTACACCTATTGACCGCCTCTGCTACACTGGAACACGCGGGATGGGCGCGCTTGAATACCATCCAGTGCTTCTCGAAAAGGACAACGCGGCTGAGGCCGTGCGAGTGGATGACCTCGCCAAGCTTGCAGCAGAAGTCTTGCGCCAGCGCACCGAGGCGCGAGCGTCGCTCGTACCAGGCGTAGTCGATTTCGCGCCCATCCTAAAAGTCGGCTCCTCGGCCGGCGGCGCCCGCGCCAAGGCCCTCATTGGCTGGGACGAGGCAACTGGCGAAGTGCGCTCCGGACAGACCCGCCTTCCCGAAAACTACGGCTACTGGCTCCTGAAGTTCGACGGCCTCGATGGCAACGGCGACAAGGAGGGGTCCGATCGCAGCGGCTACGGCCGAGTCGAATACGCCTACCATCTCATGGCGCGCGCCGCCGGAATCGCGATGGCGGAGTGCCGCCTCTGGGACAACCGCCACTTCATGACGCGCCGCTTCGACCGCCTCCCCGGCGGCGGCAAGCTGCACATGCAGTCGCTGGCCGCCATCGCGCACTTCGACTTCAACGACCCAACCGCCTACTCCTACGAGGAGGCATTCCGCGTCGCCCGCGCCCTCACCGCCGACATGCGCGACCAGGAGCAGCTGTTCCGCCGGATGTGCTTCAACGTCCTCGCCTGGAACTGCGACGACCATGTGAAGAACGTCGCCTTCCTCATGGATCGCGCCGGAGACTGGTCGCTCGCACCGGCCTTCGACATGACCTACGCCTACAACCCCGAAGGCGCATGGACTGGCGCCCACCAGATGAGCGTGAACGGCAAGCGCCGCGCCATCGTGGACGCCGACCTCCTCGAAGCCGCCTGTGCCGCCGGCCTCAAGCCCCGCCGCGCGCGCGCAGCGCTGGACGATGTCCGCTCCGCCGTCGCCGACTGGCCGCGCTTCGCCACCGAAGCTGCTGTCCGCGACGACTTCGCCTCGGAAATTTCACGCCAGCTTTCCACCTCCGCCCATTAACCACATACTTAACATTCCTCCTATTCCATGCCTCGGCGCGGTAGCGCCATGAAACATCTGCTAAATGTAAAAACGCCGTTTAGCAGAAGTGTTTTATGTCATTTTTGCATTGATTCGTATCTGCTAATCGCAAAAAAGCGAATTAGCAGATATGTTTTTACTTGCATGGGAATCGCTGCTCGGTTTCCAATTTGAAAACCTGATCCTGTCCCATATTCCCGACCTGTTCCCGCACCTGGGTCTCGATTCGTCGCTCGTCCTGTCGGCGGCGCCATACGCGCGAAAGGGCGGCGCCAAGGCTCCTGGCCTCCAGATTGACTTGCTCATCCAGACAAGACGCTCGATGATGGTCGTGGAGATCAAGCGGCGGAGGGAGATCGGAGGAGACATTGTCGATGAGGTCGCGGAAAAGGTCAAGGCGCTTCGCAGAATGACCGACGCCTCGATACGGATGGCCCTTGTCTATGACGGGCATCTTGCAAAGACAGTTCCGGCCGACGGCTACTTTGATTTCATTCTTCCCGCCGCGAAACTACTGGGCAGGGATTGAGTGGTGCAAGGGGCCGAGGGGCGAACGCTGCGCTTCCAGTTTCCCGATGGCTACGAGTATCTTCCTTCCCTCGGCCCAGCCATAAGCGCCGACGGCGGACGAACGTGGCGCTGGCTGCGTCAAGACGGCTCCCGCCATGAGCCGGCGAACGCCTTTTCCCATACCTTCGGGCCAGACGAAGGCCGGACGAGGTTCTCCTCCGCAATCCCCTACGCGCAATGCGACTGGGACGCCTTCCTCGCCCGTCTCGGACCGCATTCCGGGGCGCTTCCGGGCGTTCTCTGCCCGTCTCAGAGCGGGCGACGCGACACCGAGCTCCTGCGCATCCCCTGCTCCGGCGAGGCGGCATGGCTCTTCGTCTTCACCGCGCGCCACCACGCCTGCGAGTCATCCGCCAACCCGGCTCTGGAAGGGATCGTCGAGGGCGTCCTCGGCGACACGGCCGAGGGGCGCGGTCGCCGACTTCTGCGGGTTCCGCTCCAACATCGCGCTGCACTGGCTCTTCAAGAAGCGCACTGGGATCTCCATGAGCGAGTGGCGCAAACTGAACAGGCATCCCTGAAAAATTAGTATCAAAAACTATAAGTCTTCCTTTCGGGAAATGCTATACTTGTATTGTGCTGTGTGGTGTCGCCGGAAATAGTCCGGGGCGCTTCCGGCGCCGCGCGGCCCGCGTGGGCCGCCGCAACGCAAACAGCTCAATCCCTCAAGGGAAAATCAATGAAGACAATAACAAGTGGAATACTTGCGGCAGGGTGCTCCCTGTGCCTTGCCTTGGCATTGCCGGCGGCGGCCGACGAACCTGTATGGCCGGCAGATTTCAACGCGCAAGTAGCGGCGAACCTCGCAGCCGCCCAGCCCGGCGCAGGGCAGAGCGGCAGCACTGGCGACACCATCGCTTCGTGGATGCGCAAGATTTGCGCGGCATTCTCAGGATTCGTTTCGTTCAACACCAAAGACCCGGTAGCGACTGTCATCAGTTTCCGCTAACCACGGTCAAAGAAAGGATACATCATGCGCTACACAGTTCTCCTATTCTCGTGCGGCATTGCCGCATGCGCCGCCGCGGGGCCAACGGTGTCGAATGTCTCGATGCCGCAAAAGAATTTCGCGAAGACCATCACCATCGGCTACGACCTCGCAGGCGGGCCCGCCATCGTCACCTTGGACATTATCACCAATGGCATTTCCATCGGGGCGGCAAACGTGGTCAGTGTCTCCGGCGACGTGAACCGCAAGGTCGAATCCGGCAATGGCAAGTCCATCGTCTGGCAGGCCTACCAGGACTGGCCCGACCACAAGATCGAAGATCAGATTGTCCAGGCCAAGGTCACTGCCTGGGCGCTCGACAACCCGCCCGACGTGATGGTGGTCGATCTGACCTCGAAGAGCAACATCACGTTTTACGCCTCTGTCGATTCGCTACCCGGCGGCGTGGCGGACAACCTCTACAAGACCGACAAGCTCGTGATGCGCAAGATTCCCGCCGGCGGCAGCGTCTTCTCGATGGGCGAAGCGGGCGGTTCGGGCGCGCGGTTTCCGCACTTCGTCGCCTTCACCAACGACTTCTACCTCGGTGTTTACGAAGTCACGCAGAAGCAGCTGTCCAACGTCAGCGGACAGCGCGGGACGAGCAGTTTTGCTGAAAACGAAAACGCCGACATCCTGCCGTGCGATGCCGTCGCATGGGGAAACAGAACGGCGGAGGCGTGGTCTATTCGCGACTATCGCACAACTAGCGCACAGGGGATTGCCAGATTTTCTACCAAGTCTTTCCTCTCGGCTTTTATTAAGTTTTCTGGAATCGGCTTTGATCTTCCAACGAGTGCCCAATGGGAGTTCGCTTGCCGTGCGGGAACATCCACCAAGTTCAATGGCGGCTCGAACGATGTTGCGTCGATGGATGATCTCGGCTGGTACTCCGGCAATTCGGATAGTGCGCCGCATCCGGTCGGCGCGAAGAATCCCAACGATTTCGGTCTCTACGATATGCACGGAAATGTTATGGAGTGGGTGTTGGACGGACAGTATTCCCCAACAGAGAATCCTTACAATTCCTACGAAATCAATCCTGCCAGACTCCCTTCTGAATCCGCCGTTGCCTACAAGGAACGTCGCGGCGGTGGGTATGCGCAAGGCGCGGACGAGTGCAGTAGCGCATATCGATTGACTGCACACGTATTTACAAGCAGCGCTGGAGGCTTCCGTCTTTGGGCGCCGGCCAAGATGTGGTAACGGAAAAGAAAGGAACGAACAACATGAAAACGCTTTCTTTGTCTTTGGCACTCACCCTGTTCTCGGCGGCGGCTTCCGCTGCACCGCTTGTCTCGAACGTAGCCTTTTCGCAGGGTGATAATGGAGTCGTAACAGTTACATACGACCTTGCCGCAGATCCGGGAATCGTGCTTCTTGACATCCTCACGAACGGTGTATCCGTCGGCGACGCCAAGGTCACGCATGTGGTAGGCGACGTGAACCGCAAGATTGCGCCCGGCACGGGCAAGACGATCTATTGGTCGTGCGCGAAGGATGCGCCGGAGGTGGAGGGGTCGACGATTTCCGCAACCGTCACCGCCTACAGCCTCGACGCGCCGCCGGAAGTCTTGGTACTTGACCTCGTCAACACCAACAGCTATCTGTTCTACAAGTCGCTGGCGGCGCTGCCGGACGGAGGGCTTGACAACGACATCTACCGGACGTCCCGCCTCGTGATGAAGAAGGTCCCCGCAAAAGGCGTAACGTTCCTTTCGGGGCGGCCTGGTTCCACAACGGCCTGGTTAAAGCCGTTCCTTGCCACATTCTCATCCGACTACTATATGGGTATTTACCCTGTCACGCAGGGCCAGCAGCTTCTTATTGACGGCGATAGACATTCCGAATTCACCAATAGCGTGGATTCGCTTCTTAGGCCTGTCGATAAAGTACACTGGGTTGACATCCGCTACTGGGCGACATGGCCCAATGGCGAGGGCGTATTCACACACGACAACGTGAGTTCTTCCTTGGGATTTCTTGCGAAGTTGCGGCGTTGCGGTCTGCCGATAGACCTGCCGACATGCACTGAATGGGAATACGCCTGCCGTGCCGGTTCGCAGACGCGTTTTGGCAATGGAACGGATAACGAGGAAGGCATGGCACGCATGGGATGGTACAGCGGGAATTCGGACGGGACGACGCACCCCGTCGGGCGCAAGGATCCGAACGATTGGGGCTTTTATGATATGCACGGCAACGTGTGGGAATGGTGTCTGGACTGGTTCCGTGACGAGGAGCTGGCCGACCGCACGACCGTGCGGACGGACTATCCCGGCGAATCGACTTCTTCTTCCAATTCCAATTATGTATCCGCGAGAACGAGACGGGGTGGCAGTTATGCTGCTACATGGGACACTTGCACATCCTATACACCGCAGAACAACATTATCAACACAGCCACATTGGGCGGCGGCTATCGCATCTGCGTCAAGGCGGTGATACCATGACAGCTGGTGGGCGTTATACAAGTCGGCCGCTACCATGCTCTTCTTCTCATTAATGTATAATTGAAGCCGAAATGAAAAGGCGAGTTTCGGAATTGAAGGACAAGGTGGCGGCCATCTGCCGCGCCGGCGGCATCCCGGACGCAGACGCCGCGACGATTGCGGACGTCCTCGTCACGACCGACATGCGCGGCATCCACTCGCACGGCGTCGTGCGCCTCGCGCGCTACTTGGACTGCATCCGCGCGGGCGGCATCAAGCCAGACGTCGAGCCGGCCATCTTGTCCGAGAGCGCGAATTCCATCATGGCGAGCGCCAACGGCGGCCTCGGCATCCCGGCCGCGGTGAAGGTCATGCGGCGTCTCCTCGACAAGGCGGAGGGGAGCGCAATCTCCATCGCCACGCTGAACCACTCCGACCACTACGGCGCGGCGGGGCATTACGCGATGATGGCGGCGGAGCGCGGCTTCCTGGGCTTTTCGATGTCCAACACGTGCCCGCTCGTCGCCCCGACGGGCGGCCGCGCCGCCGCAATCGGCAACAACCCCTTCGCGTACGCCGCACCCGGCAAAAAGCACAGGGCCGTCCTGTTCGACATCTGCATGAGCAAGGTCGCCGCCGGCAAAATCGAACTTGCCCGCGGCGCCGGAAAGAAGATTCCGACCGGCTGGATCATCACCGCGGACGGCAAAGACACCGACGACCCGAACGACTATTGGCGCGGCGCCGCCATGCTGCCATTCGCCGAGCACAAGGGCTACGGCTTCGCGACGATGGTAGAGGCTATGACCGGTGCGCTGGCGATGAGCGGCATGATGTCCGGCGTCAACAGCTGGAACACGCAGCCCGGACGCGACGCCGACACAGGCCACTGCTTCATCGTGGTCAACCCGGCGTTCTTCGGAGGCAAGGACGCCTTCCGCGAACGCATCGACTCGATGATCGACGAGCTTAAGCGCTGTCCCGCCGTGGATGGCGTCGCCGAGGTGCTGTATCCCGGCGAACTGGAATGGCGGCGCGAGGAAGCCGCGCTAGCGGCTGGACTGGAACTGCCCGTTGCCTCTGAAATGGAACTCGCCCGCGCGGCGGAAATGACCAACCTAAAATGAGCGAAGCGACTCTTGAAAGACCAGCGGCCGACGGGGCCCGTCGGGATCCGGCGTGGGTGAAGGTGGCAGCGGCCGACTCGTCGGCCGCAGCCAAGGCCAGCGCGGACTTCGTCTGCGCCGGAGAACACGACGAGGACACAATTCAGGCGGCCATCGACCTGTGCGCGAAGGACGGGCGCGACCTCTACCTCTACAACGGGCTCTACAACCTCGACGCCTTCCGCGGGCGGGACGACGACGGCCCCCGCGCGGCTGTTTACATCCCCATCATGAAGCGCTGCTTCACCGTCCGCGGGCAAAGCCTCTTCCAGGCGGGGCGAGACACGCCCTCGAACGGCGTCGTGCTGTATGCGCGGTCGTCGATTTGGGCCACCGCGGGCGACGGCATTCCGTCAGTGGTGCTTGGCGGGTGGTCGCGGAACGGCATCGGCTCGCAGTTCGGCGGGGGCCTGCGCCTGGAGAACGTCTCCGTGTTCATCTGCGACTCGCAGCACCCCGCCCGCTGCGTCGATCTCAGGTGCTCCGACGGGGTCGAGGTGCGGAATATGCGCCTGGTGGGCATGGGCGAGCGATACCTCAAAGGCGACAGGTTCCCCTACGAGAAGTTCGGCCCGCTGCCGATGCCGCATATCGACGCCATCGGCATCACGATGACAGGCGGCAGCAACATACCCATCGCCCGCTACGACAACATCGTCGCGACATGCTTCGGGCAGGCATTCCAGGCTGGCGGCGAACATGTGGTGTGCTGCAACTGCCTCTCGTCGTTCAACCTCTACGGGTGGACATTCGGGAACTACAAGTTCGGGCTCCCTGTCGGCGCGGCCGACAACCATCCCATCGTCCTCATCAACTGCGGGGACGAACAGAGCGTCCATCTGCCGCTTTTCACGAAGTGCGGCGACAACGGCGGCAGGATACACGGGATGCAGTCCGTGACGATGGTCGGCATGAACTTCGAGCGCGTGCCTGGACGCACAATGGGCGGGAAGACGGGCGACAACATGCGCGAGACGATTCCCGGCACATGGCGCGGCCACATCGAATATACGATGCAGCCGGAGTGGAACGCGACCAACGGCGTCCACCAGGCGCTATGGGAGGAAGACGGCAGCGGCAGCGGCTTCGAGACGCGCAACCTGGCGCACAAGCTCGTCGGCACATCGGAGGAGCGCCGCAAATACTATCCGCAGCTTGGCCAGCAATACTTCGACACCGACGTCAAGAAACTCCTCATCTGCGCCGATTCGGCGAAGCGCCTCTGGGTCGATGCGATGGGAAATCCGGTGAAGTGATGTTTTTATTCCTTGTGCTTATGCTGTCCCTAACCGCCGCCGCTGAAAGCGAGGGCTGGAACAACCGCTGCGAGACGCGCGTGTTGCGCGAGCGGACGGACGCGCTTTTCTGGAAGGCTCATTTCGACAAGGGCGCGGATGCCTTCTCCGTGGAGATGCGGGACGGCGCAGAGGGCGAAGTCTCCTTCAGCGGCGGCCGCATGATCGTGCGAAAGACGAACGCCGCCGGCTACATCCTCGTCACGGCCAGGGATTCGTTCTCGCGCCCCGTCGGTGCGAGGCTGAAGAGCTTTGCGGACGCGGAGGCCTCGGGTGCCGACGTGAATTATTCGCTCGCCTTCCCGCGCGTCCTTGATGCAAAGAAACGTCTTACCGCCTGCTACCCGCTTGACGCCGCAGCCGTCTTCATGGGCGGCGGCGAGAAGATGGCCTATCTCGCCAACACCGCTCCCGGCGTCGCTGAACGGCGCTTCTCGAACTTCATCGTCGGCGAAAACGGCGGCACAAACCTCACCGCCGCGCTCGTCGTGGCGGGGGCGCCATCCACGACGATCTGGCATCGCTGGGGCGTGGAGGACTACGACGCGGCCAATGCGGCGTGGGAGGAATACCGGGAAGGCTTCAGGACGGCCGGTGTGGGAAAGACCAATCTCGAAGACGCCGTTGCGTTCGGCCAGCGCATCGCCGCCGATGTGGAGCACACGGCGAAGATCGAGAAGAAGGACGGGCGCGTCCGCCTTCTAGTCGATGGCAAGGAAACGCCCCCCGTCATGTACAAGAACCCCTACAGCTGGGGACAGAAATGGGGTGACTTCGACGGACGCGGCTTTGCCCGCGAAGGCATCCGTCTCCAGTCGTTTCAGATCGGCGTCGCCCGCAACTGGACGAACGGCGAGTGGAACGTGGATTCCACGATCCGCGACATCCGCGACCAGATGCGCGTCTCGCCGGATGCGCTTGTCGTCCTTTCGTTCAACGCCTCCGCACCGCGCGAGTACGCCGAGAGCCATCCGGGCGAAATCTGGCGCAACCCCGACGGGACGCCATGTGTGGGGCTGTGGACGCACATGTATTCGCGCCACTACTCCGACCGGAACAAGAAGCCGTACAGGGACGGATGCTGGCCGTGGGTTTCGCACAGCTCAAAAGTCTATCTCGAATACATGAAAGACGTGCTGGGCGAAATCATTGCGCGACTGAAAAAGGAAGGTTTTTCAAAGCGGATTGTCGGCATCCACTTCTGCGGCTGGCACGACGCGCAGTTCGCGCCGTACCGTCCAGACTTCTCCGCTCCGGCCAAGGAGGGTTTCCGCGAGTTCCTCGCCGCGAAGTACGGCAAAGTACCCGAGAATCTGGAGCTGCCGGTTCCCGGCACGAAGCCGTTTCTTGATCCGGAGCAGGATGCGCTAGCGCACGACTTCAATGTCTATCTGCACCTGGCGCCATTCCGCTTCCAGGAGGAGCTTGCACGTCATGCGAAGAAATGCTTCGGCAAGGACATCGTCTGCATGCACTGGTGCATGGGCCCGTTCACGGGCGAGATGCCAGGTGCGTTCTATCTCGATGAATTCATGAAGTCCGACGCCATGGACGCACTTGTCGCGCAGCCGTCCTACGTGCGCCGTCTGCCGGGAAATCCCGTCGGGACCAGTCTGCCGCTCGCGTCATTCACCAGATGCGGCAAACTCTACATCGACGAACTCGACCTTCGCGCCTGGGGCGAGATACCCGGCTACGTGAAGGAGGAGTCGATGGGAGGGCTGGGCTTCGCCATGGATTTGCCGGAGTGGGAGGCGGTCAACCGCAAGATGGTCGGCCGCATGATCGCCGCCGGGCACGGATTCTGGTACTACGACATTTCGGGCGGGTTCTACAACCCCAAGGGAATCAAGGAGGACATCGGCTCGGGCGTCCGCACGTATGCAAATCTTAGCGGCGGCGCGGCGGCGTGCTGGTGTCCGTCCGCCGCAGTCGTGGTCGATAACGAGGGGATACTCTGGAGCAACTTGATAGGCCAGCCAAAGCATCCCAACGGACGCGCAATCGTCAACGGACAGCTAGGGCTTCTCGCCGCGAGCGGCGTGCCGTTCGACATGTGGACATACGCGGACGCCGCGCGGTGCGCCGCCGCGCTGGCCGATCGCAAGGTCGTCGTGCTGGCGGGGTTCTACCGTCTCGACGAAAAGCGGCGCAGCTTCCTCGAGTCGCTTGCGGCGCGAGGGGCGACCTTGGTGTTCCTCGCCGGCACAGACGGCTTTCGCAAGAATGTCCGCAAGGAGGGCGCGTTCCCGCGCATCGTGGCGGAGGACAAGACGCGCGAATGCGAGTTCCTGAGCCGGTTCCATGCCGACTGGATGCGCTGGAGCCTCGGCATTCGCAGCGGCGAGCTTGCGCAGTCCTACATGCCGCCGTCGTATGCGTTCGACGAAAATCCTGGTACGGTTGTTTTGGCGCGCTATGAGAACGACAGGAATCCCGCCGTCATCCGGCGCGGCAACGCAATCGCCGTCGGACAGGCCGCAGGCCTTACGCCGCGCTTCTTCAACCGCCTTGTGCGCGAGGCGGGCGGATATGTTCCCGTTGCCGGCGGAGGCAAACTGCAAGTCGATATGAACGGCGACTTTGTTTCCGTCGCGGCGCTTGACAACGGGCGTTTCGACTTCCGCCTGCCGTTCCCGTGCAGGGTCGTGAACCTCAAGACCGGCAAACCCGTCGCAACATCAGACGGCATTCTACCGCTCGATCTCGTTGCGGGCGAGACAAGATGGTATTCTTTGAAGCGCGATTGAGCTGATAGAATGAATGTCCCGTTCGACGCACATACAAATTCTTGTATGTGACGGGGGATGGTGGATTATGCTATAATCTGCCTTGCAATTTCACCTTAAGGAAAGATTGATTACATGACGATCCCTGCATTGATGATGGCGGCGACCGTTTCGCTGCCGCTTGCCGGTGCCGCGAGGCTGCCGGCGGCAAGTACGGTTAATCTCGACCCTGTCTGGATCAAGGTTGCGGCGGCTGGTTCGAGCGCCGCCGCGAAGGCCAAGGCGGACTTTGTCTGCAAGGGCACGAACGACCAGATCATCTTGCAGGCGGCGCTCGACCAGTGCAAGAAGGAAGAGCGCGACCTTTTCCTCTTCAACGGCGTGTACATGATCGACGCCTTCAGCGAACGCGCCGACAAGGGGCCGCGGGCGGCGGTGTGCATCCCGAACATGAAGCGGTACTTTGTCATGAAGGGGCAAAGCTTCTTCCAGGCGGGGTGGAACACGTCGCCGTCGAACGGCGTGATCTTGTACGCGCGGTCGAGCATCTGGCCGACGGCGGGGGACGACGTGCCGTCCGTGCTGCGCGGCGAATGGACGCGGAACGGCATCGGCTCAATGCAGGGCGGCGGCTTGCGGATTGAAAACATTTGCGTGTTCATCTGCGATTCGCAGCATCCGGCGCGGTGCGTGGACTTGAGGTGCAACGACGGGGTTGACGTCAAGAACATGCGCCTTAGGGGCATTGGCGACCGCTGCATGAGGGGCGATTCCTGGCCTTACACGAAGTTCGGTCCGTTGCCGATGCCACACTTCGATTCCATCGGCATCACCATGACGGGCGGCAGCAACCTCCCCCTCGCCCGCTACGACAACATCCACGCGACCGGCTTCGGACAGGCGTTTCAGGCCGGCGGCGAGCACGTGATCTGCAACAGCTGCCTCTCGTCGTACAACCTCTACGGCTGGACGTTCGGGAACTACCGGTTCGGCCTTCCCATGGGCGCGGCGGACAACCACCCTATCGTGCTCATCAACTGCGGCGACGAGCAGAGCGTGCATCTGCCGCTTTTCACAAAGTGCGGCGACAACGGCGGCCGAATTCATGGTCTCCAGTCCGTGACAATGATCGGCATGAACTTTGAGCGCGTCCCCGGGCAGACCATCGGCGGCAAGACGGGCGACAACATGCGCGAGACGATTCCCGGCACGTGGCGCGGGCACATTGAATACACGATGCAGCCACACTGGAACGCGACGAACGGCGTACACCAGGCGCTCTGGGCGGAGGACGGCAGCGGCAGCGGATTCGAGACGCGCAACCTCGCGCACAAGCTTGTCGGCACGTCGGAGGAGCGGCGGAAGTACTATCCACAGCTTGGTCAGCGGTATTTCGACACCGACGTCGGCAAACTCCTCATCTGCACCGACCCCGCGAAGCGCAAGTGGGTCGATGCGATGGGGAATCAGGTGCCGTGATCTTGTCGAAATCCTTCCACAACCAATATGCCTTTGGCGCTGTCCCGTTCTTCCACAAGTCGTCGATCACCATGGGCTTGCCGTTCAGGTACATGAGTCCGCGTTCTCCGCGAAGTTCGCGCACCGGCTCGTCGGCAAGCGCGACAGGACGAAGCGCGGCGAATCCGCCCGCGTTCTCGGCGGGCACTTCGTACCATACGCCCCCCACATAAAGCAGGTCGCGCTCGGTCACAATCTCGCGGCACACCACGTTCGTGTCGCCGTTGACGTTCGGGAAATGCCATGTCTTGCCGTTGTCGTCGGTGACGGCAATCGGATCGCTCGATACGAGCGGCGGCGGCGCGCAGGCCGCCGGACCATAGTCGAACCGGGCGGTGGCGCTTTTCGCATCCTCCAGGCACTTCACGCGCACCCAGTCGCCCTCCGTCAGCATCTCGTGCCTGACGGAGGAACCGTCGGCACGGACAAACGAAAACCGCATGGACTCATACCCGGCATGGAGATACGGGTCCGACACGTCGCCCGCCTTGACATCCTCGTTCTGCCAGACATATCCCTCGCCAGACGGCGGCCCGAACGTCTTCAGCTCATCCGGCTTCACGAACCACAGGTTGCTCTGAGACCGCGCGCAACGCGGCGCGTCCTTCTTGAGCCCACGCTTGCCGAGGAACTCGTTCTTCGCCTGATCGTCGCATCCGAACACGATCGCCCCGCCGCCCGGCGCATCCTTCCACCAGCAGAAGTCGCCGATGACCTTCAGGTACGTCGAGATCGGACGTATCCCGTTCGGGCTTGCCGGAGAAAATCCGCGCGGAAAGCGCCAGAACGTGCCATGCATCGTCGCAAGCAAAGCGCCGTCGCCAAGCCCCGCTTCGCGTATGCGCGGCCATTCCGTGTTCCAGCCGTGCGCGCCGTCGTAGGCATGAGACGCTTTCGGAAGACGGTAATATGTCCATTGCGTCCCGTTTGTCGTGACGCCGAATATTACGCTCTTCGCGTCCCATCCCATCGCCCAGATCGGATTCGTCCACGGATGCTCGTTGCCGTAGATTCCGTCTGCGGTCGTTATGTCGGTGAACTGGCAGCGGCGAATGACGCGCTGGTCGGTGCCGTCCGTCGCGCAGTCGCCAAGCACGCCGGACGGAATCCACGGATTCGTCAGCGCGTCCTTGTGGTATTCGCCATTGTTCGCGAGCTGTATGCGGCCAAAGCCCGAGCACACGCCCTTCGTGTGGGAGCCCGGCAATGTGTTGTCGACGG
>JAEEGH010013338.1_pt1 | contig 18247 bp, 15 predicted proteins | sample 9134181 | NCBI WGS metagenome assembly JAEEGH01 (sample SAMN16246544, study PRJNA631951) | gut metagenome | biome: gut microbiome; feature: rumen; material: DP-attached | host: Bos | place: Iran: Karaj | collected 2018-10 | reverse complement strand
ACAATTGAAAGTGTGAAAATCAGCTTATAGATTGTGTTGCGGTCCTTGAGCTTATCTGCCCAGGCAGAAAAACCAAGACGTCCGCCGGCATTAAAGAGGGCAGAAATTGTAGAAATAATTCCGGCAAAAGCACCAAGACCTACGCATTTTACAATCATCTTTTCCTGAGAAATAATTGCAAGACCGCAAGTAATGTTAATGTAGAACATCAACCAGATACCAACGTAAGAAAGAATAGGTTCTCTCTTAAGTGTTGCAATAATTCCTTCGTCTTTAGACTTAGACTGTGGTTCAACCCATCCTTCTGGTTTAGCAAGAATAAGGTGACCAACAAACATCATTACAAAGTAAACACATGCAAGAATAAGGAACATCTTGTAAACACCACCTTCTCCAAGGCTTACAAGCATGCGGCTCATGATAGGAGAAGCAATAGCTTTTGCTGCTCCAAATCCAGCTACTGCAAGACCTGTTGCAAGACCTTTTTTGTCCTTGAACCAGAGCATAAGAGTTTTTACTGGAGAAAGATAACCAGTTCCAAGTCCAATACCCATAATAAAACCATAGCTGATGTAGATACCAACAAGAGAAAGAACGCTGTGCTGATGATTTCCACCGTACCAGATAAAGAAACCTGTTCCAGCCATACCTAATGCAAATGTAATAGAAGCAATAAGTGATGACTTGTGGATATTCTTTTCTACAAGACCGCCCAGAAATGCAGCAGACATACCCAAAAAGAAGATTGCGAAGCTGAATGCCCATTCAACAGCGCCTTTTGAAAAGCCGATGTAGTTTGCAATTTCCTGGCTAAAGATTGACCAACAGTAAACTGTACCAATGCTGCAGTGCAGAAGGAGGGCAGGGATTGCACCGCGAAGCCATTTGTTCTGAATGTTTTTCATTGTATATTCCTTAGATATATAGAAAATAATTTTTTCTATTTTATCAATCTAAGGCTTGTAATTCAAGGGCAATTTCTTCCATTTCACGGTCTGTCATAGCAATGGTTTCTGCAACACGGAAAAGTTCACGGCGTACGCTGTCTGGAATTTTTGCTGAGTTTTTATAGTGAAGTTCGTGTTCAAGACTTGCCCAGAAATCCATGGCAATAGTTCTAAGCTGAATTTCAACTTTTACGTTATGTGCCGTCTTAGAAAGGTAAACTGGAGTTTCTACAACCAGGTGCAGACTTCTGTAACCGCTTTCTTTTGGGCAGGCAATATAATCGTGTTCAGCAACCAACCGTAAATCCGGCTGTTTTAAAAGCATGTCCCGCACAGAATAAATGTCAGAAATATATGGACAGATTACCCTAACGCCTGCAATATCATTCAGGTTTTCCATCATTGCTTCAAATGTTACCGGAAGATTTCTCTTTTCAAGCTTACTTGCAATGCTGTCTGGGCTTTTAATTCTGCTTTTTACAGTTTCAATCGGGTTTCTCTGTCTGTTTACCTTATTTTCTTTATTCAGAATGTCAAGTTTTGTTTCAATCTGCTTAATGGCGCTTTCATAAATCATCATGATTTTCTGAAATTCAAAAGCCATTTTGTAAAAATCCCCGGGTTTTGCAAGCTCTCCGTTTGCTACAACAGGAAGTTTTGCAACAGACTCGGGAATCTGTATATCGTCAGTGACGAATGTATCTGTATTATTCATGATAGGTTTTCTCTTTTTCTCTCTCTTCTATATATTAAATAAAATTTAATATAAAATGTTACGAAAGGCAAATTATTTTTCCAGTCGATTTGCAAGAGAATTGCATTTATGGTATGTTTAACTAACATCGGCCACCGGCCTTATCGAGGTAAAAATATGATTAATAGAAACAGCGGATTTGAAAATCTTACTGCCGGCTATCTCTTCCCAGAGGTTGCTCGTCGTCGTCGCGAATATCTTGCAGCTCATCCAGATGCAAAGATTATCAGTTTAGGAATTGGAAATACAACAGAACCTCTTCCTGAATATATCGCAAAAAAAATGTCAGACTACGTTATGGGACTTGCAACAAAAGAAGGTTATTCTGGTTATGGTGATGAACAGGGCCTTACTCAGCTTCGTGAAAAAATTGCAGAAGTTTTCTATCCTGGTCTTGTAAGTGGTGATGAAGTATTTATTTCTGATGGTGCCAAGTGCGATATCGCCCGCATTCAGACTCTTTTTGGTGCAAATGTAAAAGTTGCAGTTCAGGATCCTGCTTATCCAGTTTATGTTGATGGTTCAGTTATCGTAGGTGCTGCAGGAAAGAATAACGGAACAGGTTATGAAGGAATTACTTACATGCCTTGTATCCCAGAAAATAACTTCTTCCCAGATCTTTCTAAAATCGAAAAGAATTCTATCATTTATTTCTGTTCGCCAAACAATCCAACAGGTGCTGTTTCTACAAAAGAAGACCTCAAAAAACTTGTTGATTTTGCTAATGCAAACGATTGTATTATTGTTTTTGATGCTGCTTACCGCGAATTTATTCGTGATGAAAAACTTCCTAAGTCAATTTTCGAAATTGAAGGAAGCCGCACTTGTTCAATTGAAATTAACTCTTTCTCAAAGCCGGCAGGATTTACAGGAGTTCGCCTTGGTTGGTCTGTAGTTCCAAAGGAGCTCAAATTTGCTGATGGTACAGTTGTTCATCAGGACTGGAACCGCGTAATGACAACTTTATTCAACGGTGCATCTAATATTGCCCAGTACGGCGGACTTGCCTGCCTTGATAAAGAAGGTCTTGCTGCAATGAAGTCTGTAATTGACTATTACCTGGAAAATGCCGCTGTAATAAAAAAGACTTTCGAAGGAGAAAACTTCAAGAAGCTTGGGGCAGAAGTTTACTTTACAGGCAACTCACCTTATGTTTGGGTAAAGTTCCCTGGAAAAAAGAGCTGGGATGTGTTCGATTCTATTCTTGATAAGTGTAGGGTAGTAACAACCCCAGGTAGTGGCTTTGGTCCTGGCGGAGAAAGTTTTATCCGTATCAGTGCTTTTGGACACAAAGAAGATGTTCAGGAAGCTTGTTCTAGACTTGCTTCTTTTACTTTGTAAAAGGCTGTAAATAAAAAAAGTTGCTGTCAAAGACAGCAACTTTTTTTATTTTAGAATCTTGTTCTGTAACCTAAGTCAAATGAAAGGGCGTTTGCTCCGTTTCCATTTGCAAATTCCATTATCTTTACTTTTCCTTGTGCATGAAGTTCTCCAGAAAGGAATGGCAAAGAAACATATGGTGTAATGTTTATATTGTAACCACTGCTGAATATTTCTGTTGGACTTGCAAAATCAAAAATGGTTTTGTGCATAGAGAATGAAAGGTGACTTCCAAAGGTAAAGGTCTGTGGTCCAATCATTATATTTGTTGAATAAAGATTTAAGTCTGCTCCCAAGGTGTCATCAACAAAAAGTAGTTTGTTTGCTGTGTTTTCTGGGATACTGTATAAAGAGAAATTTAAGTGAAAGTTCTTAGAAACAAATCTTGGTTCAAGAAGTAAATAAATATCTTTTGGAGAGATAATTGTTGTTCCTTGTTTTGCTGTAAAGCCTACGTTGTAAACACCAGCCTGGAAGAATAATGAGTTTGTGTAGTTGTTTCCAATAAGAACTGTCGTTCCTGTATGCCAGTAAATGGTATCAACTGCAACAATTACTTCTTCTCCCTTATATTGATTTGCCAGAGGAACTCCAATTCCAGCTGCAAAATCACAGGTAAAATATCTAAATACACATGCATATCTAAGGTCTGCATTTAAAACAAGGTATTCATCTCCCTGATTAAAGTAAACATAACTTCCAAATGCCATAGGGTAGGAGTGAAGTCGTAAAACATCTGCTATACCAAATCCAAACTGAGGGTAAAGAATAGAACCTGCCAACCCCATATAACTTTCTGTAAGTTTTGACGCAATTGGTTCAATGCTGAAATATCTTTGAAGGAAAATATCACTTCCTATTGGATCATATGTTCCCATAAATCCGCTGAAGTAATTTGAACTGTTAGAAAGGTTTCCTCTTATTATATATGATAGTTCATCAATCTGAAATAAAGCATTGTACTGTGTTGTGTTTTTAGTATTTGTAATCGATGTGTCTGAAAAGAATGAATTAGACAGGAAATTACTTGTATTTACAGAAAACTCCATGTGAGCCCATGTGTTCTGTGAAAAGTTAAACTGCCCTGCAAAAAAAGCCTGCAGAGTTAATTCTGGAGAATAGGTAACAGATTTTGGGTCACCAGAATAATTAAGTTTACCTCCTGCGTATCCGCTAAAGAAGGTAGATGCATATAAAGAAGATACAGTGAGGAGAGCTGCAAAAATCAGTTTTTTCTTTCTATTAATCATGTAAGTTTACCTCTGAAAAAAATTGGTACAGTTTACCATATTTATTATCGGCAAGAATATCATAAAAGATTATAGAAAATTATAACACCTCTGATTTATATGTTTTTAAATAAATAAAATTTTTTTTCCTTGAAATCTGTAAAATTTGATATATAATATGTCTATATGAGTGATTATCTTGACCCGAATAATGAAGAACTGTTAAAGGACTTCTTTGCGGAAGCAGAACAGCAAGTTGAGCAGTTGGAAAGTAACATTCTCGTTATTGAAAATGACCCTTCTAATCATGAGGCCATTGATGAGATTTTCCGCGCAGCTCATACATTGAAAGGTGGATCTGCAACCGTAGAAATGATGGAACTTTCTCATTTTACGCATATTGTTGAAGATGTGCTTGACGAAATTCGTTCTGATAGACTCAAAGTCGACGAAGACGTAGTAGATATTTTACTTACTTCTATAGATGTAATTAAAGCAATGCTTGAGAGTCGCCAGAATGGAAGTGTATATGAAGAGGATGTTTCTGGTATAGAAGAGAAACTTCATGCATATATTCCAACAAAAGATGGTGCAAAACCTGCTAAGGCTGCAGCACCAAAGCCAGCTCCAACACCTGCGCCTGCGGCTCCTGTAGCTGCACCGGCACCTGCCCCAGCTGCATCTTCTGGCGCAATCGCTCTTCCAGAATTGTCTGAAGATGATTTTGCAGATTTGAAACAGGCATGTGAAGGAAATCAGAAGATTTGGTGTGTAACTGTCAAATTCGATGAAAGTAATCCTATGAATAGTGTAGGCGGTATTCAGGTATTTGCCGCACTTAAATCTGTCGGAAACGTATTAAAAACTGTTCCAGATTTTGATGCTTTGTATGAAGATCAGTTTTATGAAACGGTTTTCTATTATATTGCAAGTGATGCCGAAGGTTCACAGATAGAAGACGTTGCATTCCTTAGTGATGTTACTCTTGTAACTGATGCACAGGTTATTGATAGTGCAGGTGGTGGAAAAGTCGTTGGAGGCGCTGCACCAGCAGCTCCTGCTGCCGCTCCTGTTTCTGCACCTCAGGCCGCTGCACCTGAAGCACCTGCTTCTGCATCTTTGTCTTCTGCTCAGGATGATCTTCTTAAAGACATTTTGAATGATAATATATTAAAACCAGAAGCAAAGCCGGTAGCTCCTGCTGCCCCAGAGGCTGCACCTGCAGTTGCTAAAAAAGAAGAAAAGAAACCAGAACCTAAGAAAGAAGGCGCTGGTGCTGGTGCGGCACATGCACAGCAGGGCTCAATTCTTCGTGTAGATTCACGTCGTATTGATAACCTTTTGAACCTTGTGTCAGAAGCAGTTATTACAAAAGCTTCTTTCAACCAGCTTGCAATGCAGACTGCTGCTGAATTGGCTCGTTTCCAGGCACTTGAAACAGAATTTAAGGAAAAGTTGCATTCATTAATTGATGGACTTCCAGATTATGTTGAAAGTGTTAATGGTGGAACTGCTGTAAATGAAGTTAGAAAGCAGATTTTGCAGGAATATGGCACCCTTGGTGCAATTTTTGATGAATATGAATCAGAAATGAAGGGAATTTCTGTTAAGTTCCGTTCATATACACAGAATCTTGGTGCAATTTCTAGTAACCTCCAGGAAGGTGTAATGAAAATCCGAATGGTTCCAATCAATCAGATTTTCAGCCGTTTCCCTCGTGTAGTTCGTGACTTGCAGCGTGATTTGAACAAAAAAATTGATCTGGTAATTGAAGGTGAGGATACAGAACTTGATAAGTCTGTAGTAGAAGATCTTCTTGACCCAATCATGCACTGTGTAAGAAACTCTGTTGACCATGGTATTGAAACTCCGGATGTTCGAAAGGCTGCCGGAAAACCAGAAACAGGAACCGTTCTTCTTAAAGCTTCTAACGAAGGTAACCAGATTGTTATTGAAATTAAAGATGATGGTGCCGGAATTGATGTAGATAAAGTAAAGAAGAAGGCTGTTGATAAGGGATTGATTCATCCAGATAAGGTTCTTTCTGATCAGGATGCATATCAGCTTATTATGCAGGCAGGTTTCTCTACTGCAGAAAAGATTTCTGCAATTTCAGGACGCGGTGTAGGTCTTGATGTTGTTAAGACAATGATTAACAACTTGAAAGGAACTATTACTGTTAATTCTGCAAAAGGAAAGGGTACTTCTTTCATTATTAAGCTGCCTCTTACACTTGCCATTATCCAGGGCTTGCTTGTACGTGTTGGTAAGGAAGTATACTCAATTCCTATTGCAAACGTTATTGAAAGTCAGTGTATAAGCATTAATGAGATTAACCGAATTGATAACTATGAAGTTATGAATGTTCGAAATGAAGTTGTTACAGTTCTTAGACTTTCACGTCTGTTTGGTATAAAAGAATCTGTTCAGACTGATGAATGCTATATTGTAATAGTCGGATCACAGGAAAAGAAGATAGGTGTTATGGTAGACGCTCTTATTGGAGAGGAAGACGTTGTAATTAAACCTCTAAAAGACCAGTTTACCAATTCTCCAGGAATTGCTGGTGCATCTATTCTTGGTGATGGTTCCGTTTCTTTGGTTATTGATGTTAGTAAACTTCTTGAACTTGGAATTAAGCAGGAAATGCTTGCTCAGGAACGAGAAGAATATGTGCAGGATTAGGAGTTTAATATGAGCGAAGAAAAAGAAGTTGTTGTTACGACAGACATTGCTCCTAAAACAGAAAAAGAGACTGAGAATTCGACTGTAATCGACTTTAAGATGGTAACTTTCTCTCTTGCAGATAGAGATTATTCTATTGATATCATGCATGTAAAAGAAATTGCTAAGGCTAGTCGCTTTACATATGTTCCGAATACTCTTCCTTTTGTTCTTGGTGTATATAATCTTCGTGGTGAGATTATTCCTATCCTTGACTTAAGGTTGTTCTTTAATATTGATGTTCCACCGAGAGATGAAAATAAGCTTGAAAATATGCTTATTCTTGCTGTCGATGAACAGAAGTTTGGTGTTGTTGTAGACAAGATTGACAAGGTTATTGGAGTACAGCGAAGTACTATTCAGCCACCACATCCTCTGTTTGGAGATATCAATATTAAATATATTGATGGTGTAGTAGAAAGTAATAACAGATTGTATGTATTGCTTGATATTACAAAGATTTTCTCTTCAAAAGAGGTTGCAGAATCTCATTCTGCTAACAGGTATCAGCCAAAGCCACAGCCTGCAGAGGTTAAGGCTGCTGTGCCATCAGCTGGTGGGTTAAAAGCTGCTGCATCTGCTGTTGCAGAAAGTTCAGTTTCGGCTACTCCTGCGGCACCTGCTGCTCCAAAAGAGCCTGAAGTAGACTTAAAATTTGTAAAAGAAGCTTTGCAGAACTATTCTAAATACTATGTTTCTCCTGTAAATGAATCATGGGTTAAACACAGATATACAGAATGGGAAGGCAAAGGTAATAAACAAATTCAAAATGAAGCAGAAGCTAAACAGTTCCTTGAAACCTTCTGGTCTACATGTACAGATGGTTGGTGGACAAAAGAATATGCAGCTGCTGTAGAAAAGAATTTGCCTGATAATTCAGCAAAACAGATTATTGTTTGGAATCCTGGATGTGGAAAGGGAATGGAAACTTATTCTCTTGCTTGTGTTCTTAAAAAACGTTATCCAGATTCTAAAATAAGGATATATGCACAGGATATAGATCTTCTGAGCGTTTCAAATGCTTCTTTAATGTCTATACCTGCAAAATTAGCTACAGATTGGTATGGTTCTTATTTGACAAAAAAAGCAAATGGGGAGTATACTTTTAGTCAAGATATAAAAGACAGCATAATGTTTGAGTACCATGATTGTAAGAATGCAAATGCTCTTCCAATGGTAGATGTGATTTTTGCGCGTGATATTCTTTCTTTGTTGGACGAAAAAGCTCAGGAGTCGGTTGCTTCTGATTTCCTGGAGAAGATGAAAGGTAATGGAATTGCTATAATCGGTGAGAATGAAGCAATGCCTTCTTCCTTGAATTTTGGCGAAAAAACTGTAGGTACGCTTGTTGCGTATAGTAAAGATTAATAGGAGATAAAAATGCGCGTAGAGTATATTAATCCGTTTGTAGAGACTTCATTTCGTGTTCTTCAGGAAGTTCTTGGAGGGGCAGAAGTAAAGCGAGGAGATTTGTATCTTAAGTCAACTGCTATGCCTGTAATGGGTGTTGCTGCATTGGTCGGTCTTGCCGGTGATGTAGAAGGTCGTGTACTTTTTGATATGACTATGGAAACTGCTCTTAATATTGCATCTGCAATGAACGGAGAAACTCTTACTGAATTTGATGATCTTGCAAAAGCAACAATCAGTGAGCTTGCAAACCTTATTACAGCACAGGCTGTTACAAAATTGCACGAACTTGGTTTCCGCTTTGACCTTACACCTCCAGCTTTGTTTGTAGGACAGAAGATGGAAATTGCTGCTCTTGGTGGTACAACAGACAGTGTAGAAGCTCTTATTGTTCCTTTGCTTTCAGACTGTGGTAAAATTGAAGTAAACGTTTCTATCAGGGAACGAGCATAAATATTCTAAAGGAGAAAAAAATGAAAACAACAAATGATTTTCCAACAATAAATGAGCGTCCACCAGAGGGACGTAAGGATGATGGAACTTCCTTCAGAGTATTAGTTGTTGATGATTCTATGTTCGTAGCTAAGCAGCTTGGTCAGATTTTGACTAGTGAAGGTTATGAGGTAGTTGCAACTGCTGCTGATGGAAAGGAAGGAGTTGATAAATACAAGGAATTGTGTCCAAATGTTGACCTTGTAACTATGGATATTACAATGCCTAAGATGGATGGTATTACAGCTCTTGAGCAGATTATGGCTTTTGATAAGAATGCAAAAGTTGTAATGGTAAGTGCTCTTGGTAAAGAGGAACTTGTTAAAAAGTCTCTCATGACAGGTGCAAAGAGCTACATTATCAAACCTCTTGATCGCAAGAAGGTACTTGAAAGAATTGCAAAGGTTCTTCAGTAGTATTTAGTATAAAAAAAAGGTTTCATGACTTTTCATGAAACCTTTTTTTATTTACTCTTCTTCCTGTGAAATAAACTTAATAAAACGGTAATATTCACCTTCTTTTCTTATTACAAATCTACTCTTTTTATCATCACGAACAATACCTCGTAGTTTTGAAAGCATTACATAGAGGGATGATTCTGATATTTCTTTCTTATCTGCTTCATATAGTTTTTTAATGTCTTCGACTGTTAGTCTAAGCTGCTGGTTATCATGTAGTAATTTTAGCAGATAAAAAAGACTATTTGGAAGGTCATTTCTTGTTCTAAAGTCTTCGAGGCCATCATCTTGAACTTTCTGAATATAATCAAGTGTAATTTTGGGATTTACCAATTCTTTTGGAAAGGGAGATGGAACTTGCATTAACTTTATTGAAGGGGAAAGAATTTTGTTTTCTACTATGTCCTGCAAATCTTTAAGAAGTGGTTCAATCCTCTTTATGTCTATTTTATCTGTTTTGTTTTGCAGGAGTTCTATTTGAGCTTTCCAATGTGAAAGTCTGTTTGCTCTAGTAAGGCAAGGATCATTATAGAATATGCAGGGGAAGATACACTTTTTTCTTTCCAGGTAATTATAGATATTAAAAATATCATGATTGAATATAACGTAATCTAGTATTATCAGCTCTGGGGGAGATACGTTATGTTCAATTGACATAAAAAATTCTTCTAATCCTTTAAATGTAACGCAGAGATATCCCTTTTCTGTGAAATGGTCATGCAATATAGTATTAATCTCTGGTTGTGTAGATAATATATATAGTCTCATTGTGAAAAAATTATACTACGTCATTTTTAATATGCAAAAAATAAATACTTTTATAATTGGTGTAATTTTTTTTGATTTTTCCTAATTTAAATGTAATTGATGGAAAAAAACAGAAGGTTGTGATAAAATTTGCTTGTATTTCTTGATTAACAAAGAGGCTTTTATATGGATTTTAAACGTAGAAGTGGAATTCTCTTGCATCCGACATCTCTTCCTGGAAGTTATGGTATTGGTACCTTAGGGAAGACGTCTTATGATTTTATAGACTGGTTAAAAAAATCGGGTCAAACAATATGGCAGGTTTTGCCTTTGGGCCCTACAGGATATGGAGATTCTCCTTATGCTTCTTTTTCTACTTTTGCGGGTAATCCTTTATTAATTGATTTGGATTTGCTGCTGGAAAAGGGCTGGTGTGAAAAGAAAGATATTCTGCCACCTGAATATATTAAGAAAGATGGAAATGTTGATTTTGGTGCGGTGGTCTGGTGGAAAATGCCTGTTCTTAAAAAGGCAGCTTCTTATTTTTTAGAGAATGCTTCTGCAGAAGATTTGTCGCTCTATAAAAAGTTTGCTAAAGACAAAAAGTCTTGGCTTGATATGTTTACAACTTTTATGTCTATAAAAGCTTTTTATGATAAAAAGGCAGAAGAAGAAAAGCCTGCTTCTTCTTTGTGGAATAATTATTGGCCTAAGGAACTTGCTAGATGTGAGAGTGATGCAGTTTCTGAATGGCAAAAAGCACATAAGGATGAAATTGAGCAGTTAAAGGTTATTCAGTTTTTCTTTGATTATCAATGGACTGAATTAAAAAAGAAGGCTAACGAGGCTGGTATTCTTCTTATTGGTGATATTCCTATTTTTGTTGCAGCTGATAGTGCAGATGTCTGGAGCAATCAGAAGTTATTTCAGCTGGATAAGGACGGAAAACTTTCTTCTGTTGCGGGTGTACCTCCAGATTACTTTAGTGCTGATGGGCAACTGTGGGGCAATCCTTTGTATGATTGGGGTGCCATGAAAGAGACAAAATATGCATGGTGGGTTAATCGTATAAAAAGAGTATTTGAATTAACTGATGTACTTAGAATTGACCATTTCAGGGGATTTGAAGCTTATTGGTCAGTTCCTGCTGGTGAAAGTACTGCAATAAATGGAAAGTGGATGGAAGGCCCTGGACTTGAACTATTTACTACTATAAAAAAGAAGCTGGGCGATCTTCCAGTTATTGCAGAAGATCTTGGTGTAATAACAGATGGGGTTCGAAAACTTAGAGATGATTGCGGCTTCCCTGGAATGAAGGTTTTGCAATTTGCCTTTAGTACAGATGAAGCTAAAGAAAACGGAATGACAAACTGCTTTTTACCGCATACTTTTACAAGCCAGAATTGTGTTATGTATACTGGAACACATGACAATGATACTATGCAGGGCTGGCTTGAAAATCTTAGTGATGAACAGCTGCTATTAGTTTGTGAATATATTGACGGTAAAAAATTATCTGTAGAAAAATGCAGGGCGATGGTAAAATCCGGTGAATTAAGAAAACTGATGGTAAAGACTGTTTTTGCTTCTACGGCGGCTTATGCCATTGTTCCAATGCAGGATATTCTTGGAGTTGGAAATGAAGGTCGTATGAATATGCCTTCTACAACAGGTGCAAACTGGACCTGGCGCATGAAGAAAAATGCATTGAAAGAGTCTGATGCTGAAAATCTGGCATTTCTTTCAAAAATGTATGGAAGAAATATCTAGTTTTTAGTGAGTTTTATTAAACCACTCTATAGCAAGTTGTCTAAGTTCTGCTGTGTTTGCGCAGTGGAGCTTAGACTTCATGTTTTCTTTATGAGAGTCTATTGTTTTTATACTTAGATCAAGCATTTGAGCAATTTCTGTAGTTCCAAGACCTTTTCCAATTAAAGTAAGAATTTGAAGTTGTCTGTCTGAAAGAGGTGAGATTAAGTGTGTAATGTCATCTGTTATTTTTTCTTTAGACTTATGAGCAATTCTTTCTTTTTCATTTTCGCTTAAATAAATATTTCCAGAAATTACTGTGTTGATGGCAGAGATAACTTGAGCTTCTGCTTCTTCTTTCATGATGTAGCCTTTTGCACCGGCTGCAATGGCGCGTTCAGAATAGAAGCGTTCATCATGCATAGAAAGAACAAGAATTTTTAATGAAGAATTGATGTCCAAGATTCTTTTGATTAAATCAAGTCCGTCTTCCTGTCCAAGATTCAAATCTAAAATAATGAGGGCTGGCTTTTCGTTTTTTAAAAAGGACAGGGCTTCATTGCTGTCTTTTGCCATACCAATTACTTTATAATCTGCTTGGGTTTCTATTAATTGGGCAAGTCCACGGCTAAAAAGTGGATGATCATCAATTATAAATACTTCATAAGTCATATTTATATCATATCATATTTTTAAGAAAAAAAGTATAATAAATATGTATGAGAATTGGTTTAGTATTGTCTGTTTTGGACGAAGAGTATCAGATCTCTGTTTATGAAGGAATAAAGCATAAGGCAGATCAGTATGGTTTTGAATTGGTATGCTTTCAGCTGGAAAATTCTGTTCTTAATTCAGATTCTGTTATTTCTAAAATGTCTGATACATCTTTGTTTGATGTGGACTGTGTAATCCTTCTTACTTCTGTTATTGTAGATAATTACGTTATTAAAAGTCGTGATGATATAAGAAAAATCTGGGGAAATGTTCCTGTTGTTTCTATTGGGCAGGAGGTAAAAGGAGTTCCTTCTTTACTTGTAAAAACTGAAGATTCAATTAAAGAGCTTGTTGAGCATATGGTGGTTTTTCATGGATATCGCCATTTTCTTTATATAAGCGGTTCGCCGAACCATCAGGATGCTATTGTTCGTGAAAGAATTTTTTTAGACTGCATGACTTCTTATGCAAAGGATTTTCCGGAGCTTACTTATACCATAGAAAATGCTTCTTTTACAGAAATATCTGCTATAGAAGCTATGAAAGATTTTTTTGCTGACAAGGTTGATTCTAATATAGATGCTGTAATGTGCGCAAATGATAACATGGCAATTGGCGTTTATAAGTTTCTTAAGATGAACAGGGATAATCTTAAGGGAAGAGAAATTGCCGTTACAGGTTTTGATGATATTCCGCAGAGCAGATTTTCGAATCCGGCTATTACAACTGTAAGTCAGTCTGTTTTTCAACTTGGGGAAAGGGCTGTGGATGTTGTTCGCAAGCTGTGCAGTGGTGAGTCTGTGGATAATCAGTTTTACGCTGGCTCTGAAGTTATTATTCGCGAGTCTTGTGGTTGTCATAATGCAGAAAAAGATGTAGATGCAAAGTCGATTTTTAATCAGCTGCAGAAAAAATATATTCGTTCAGAAAGCATGCTCAGGCTTGTAACCAGACTTGGGCAGAATTTGAATTATGCCCAAGATGTCGGTGGTTTGCAGTATGTAATGCGGGAAGTAGTGACAGAATTTGAGTCAAAGGATTTTTCTGTTGTAAGATTTGCCGGCTTTGAAAAAGAAAAAGTTCTTGTAGAACCTATGTTTGTAATGTCGAATGGAAATGAGATTACTTATTCTTTGCAGAAAAAGGTTCTTGATTTAGGGGGCTTTTATAGAAAAATCAATTCTGGTCGTTCCCTTGTTTTTAAGTATTTAACTTCTGGTGATGAGGTTGTCGGGGCAATCATCTTTGATGTGCCTGCAAAGGTTTTGCCTTATATAAACTCTGTTTCTGTAAATATTGCTCAGACTTTGGTAAGAATTAGGGTACTGGAAGAAAGGCAGCGTTATGCTCAGAAGCTGGAAAATGATGTTGCTGTCCGCACGGCAGAAGTGGTTGAGGCTAACAGAAAGCGTCTGGAAGTTGAGGCTCAGGTGCTTAAGGTTAGTGAAATGGAAAGGCAGCGCTTTAGTAATGATCTGCATGATGATATTTGTCAGCGGTTGGCTGGTATTTCTATGCTGTGTAAAAGTTATTCAACCAGGGATGGGGCCATCAAAAAAGATGAACTGCTTGAGCTTTCTCAGCTGATTGGTGATACCCTTCAGACTACCCGGCAGTATGCGCATAATTCTTATCCTGTTGAGCTTGAAAGCCTTGGGCTTAATAAAGCTATTGGAAATTTGTGCAATTCTTTTGAGAAGCAGTCTGGAATAAAATGCCGTTATGTCTGGAATGTTCAGGACTCTGTTTCTTTTTCTGAAATTGAATCTCTTAATGTTTTTAGGATTGTCCAGGAAGCCCTGCATAATGTTTTAAAACATTCAGGGGCAGGGGAATCTTATGTTTCTGTGGAAGAAAATGATAATGTAATTGCTGTTTCTATCAGGGATGACGGAAAGGGACTGTCTGGTGGCGGCCAGAAACGTGGCTTGGGATTTGATTCTATGCAGTATAGGGCTAACCAGATTGAGGCAAAATTTTCTATTGCGCCTATAATGCCTCATGGAACTGAAATAAGAATAGAGTTTGTTCCTTCCTGTGCTTTTTCTTAATGGCAAATAATTGCAAAGTCTTTTGTTTTTTTGAATTTACCCTTATAATACAAGTATGAGTACACATATTAATGCTCCAGAAGGAGCCATCGCAGATAAGATTCTGCTTCCGGGCGACCCACTTAGGGCCAAATTTATTGCTGAGACATTTCTTGAAAATCCTGTTTGCTACAACGAAGTTCGTGGAATGTATGGTTTTACTGGAACTTACAAGGGAGTGAAAGTATCTGTTCAGGGAACTGGAATGGGGCAGCCTTCACTTTCTATTTATGTTCATGAGCTTTTTGACTGTTATGGAGTTCAGAAGGCAATTCGTGTTGGTACCTGCGGGGCTGTAAGCGAAGACGTTGAGCTTCGTGATGTAATTCTTGCAAACGGTGCCTGCACAGACTCTTCTTTGCAGAATCAGAGATTTGGAATGCTGCATTATGCACCTGTTCCAGATTTTGGTCTTCTTTATACTGCATATAATAAGGCAAAAGAAATGGGATTGAAAACTGTTGTAGGACAGTGTGTTTCAAGCGACCGTTTCTATGATGATAACAATAACTGGAAGCTCTGGAAAAAGTACGGAGCAAAAGGTATTGAAATGGAATCTGCTGAATTGTATACTTTGGCAGCTGAATTTAATAGAAAGGCTCTGACAATTCTTACTGTCAGCGACCATATTCTTAAGGGAACTGCTACAACAGCAGAAGAGCGTCAGACTACATTTAAGGATATGATGAAGCTTGCCCTTGAAACTATTATTCAGGATGAATAAACGCGTTTTTGGCGCGGATTATAACATTTAGGAGTAAAAAACATAATGAAACCAACATTGGTAGTTCTTGCAGCTGGTATGGGAAGCCGTTACGGCGGAGTAAAACAGATAGATGGCGTTGGACTTCATGATGAATGTCTTTTGGATTTTGCAACTTATGATGCAATGAAGAGTGGATTTGGAAAAGTTGTATTTATTATCCGTAAGGATATTGAAGAGGCTTTCCGCGAGCGTCTTTTTGACCGCATTGCACGCAATTTTGATGCAGAATATGTTTTTCAGCAGCATGAGTCTCTGCTTACAGACGAGCAGATTAAGGCAAGTGCAGGCCGCGAAAAGCCATGGGGAACAACTCATGCTGTTTTGTGTGCAGAAAAGGCTGTAAAGACACCTTTTGCAGTAATCAATTCTGATGATTATTACGGACGCCAGGCATTTGAAGTTCTTGGAAAGTATCTTGCTTCTATTGACCCTATGAGTCCTGAACATGCCATGGTTGGTTATGTACTTGGAAATACAATGAGCCGTTCTGGTTCTGTAAGCCGCGGTGTTTGTACTGTAGCTGATGAAAAACTGGTAAGCATCGTAGAAAATCTTAAGATTTATTATGATGAAAAAGATCAGATTATCAGTGAAATGGCAGACGGTGAAAAGAAGCTCTTTACTGGAAAAGAATGGGTAAGCATGAATCTCTTTGGATTCAGCCTTAAGGCTTTTGAAGAATTCCATAAATACTGGGATAACTTTATTGCTTCTAACGTAACTGCACCTAAGGCAGAAGCTCTGCTTCCTGTTGCTGCAAGCGATATCATCGCTCATGGTCAGGGAATTATTAAGTTCTTTACTTCTCAGGAAACCTGGTTTGGTATGACTTATCCGGAAGATCGTCAGATTGTAAAGAACGAAATTGCAGCTAAGATTAAAGCTGGCTATTATCCAGAACAGTTGTGGAGTAAATAAATGTTAAAACTTAATCCTCTTAAGTCGGATAAAATTTGGGGCTATGAACTTTGGATAGCTTCAACACACCCAAACGGATGTCAAGAAGAGTTTAAAGACTTTTGCGGCGGAGACTATCCTCTGCTGGTAAAGGTTATTCAGGCTGATGATACCCTTTCTATTCAGGTTCATCCTGATGATGATTGGGCAGTAAAGCTTGAAGGCCAGGGGAACCGCGGAAAAACTGAATGCTGGTATGTTCTTGATGCTGCTCCAGATGCAAAACTTGTATATGGAATTAAAGAAGGTTTTTCTAACGATGTTCTTGCAAAGGCTATTTCTGATAACAAGCTTGAGGATTATCTTGAGTTTGTAAACGTTAAGAAAGGGGATTTTGTTTTTATTCCGGCTGGAACTGTACATGCAATTGGCGCGGGACTTCGTCTTATGGAAGTTCAGCAGTCCTGCGATTTGACTTACAGACTTTATGACTGGGGAAGGGGACGTGAGGTTCATATAGAAAAAGGCCTTGCTGTTATTAAACGCGAGGAAATGATTCCTGTTGCTCCATTCCCAAAAGAATTTGACTGTAAGTATTTTACCCTGCAGGAAGTTGATGTAAAGGGCGGCTGGAGTATGCTTTGTCCTTCTGGAGAAGGCGAAAAGGCTGTTCAGCTTATTTATGTTCTTGAAGAAAATAAGGCTGTTATTCGTTCTGCAGGAGACAAGGTTGGAACAAAACTTAATGCAGAAGACATTTATGCGGTAAAGCCTGGTGAAAAAATTACAGTAGAAGGTTCTGCTCGTATTATGAGGATAATTGCAAAATGATGCTTTTTACATTTCTTGCTTTATTGCTTTTGCTTGTTGGAGTTTGCATACAAATTAGAAAGAAAACTTTAATTCCTGTTGTTTTTACAGGAATGATGTGTGCGGTTTTAATTTGTGCCTTCAGAACTTTCTTCCTTTTTGCTCACAGGGTAATTCCTTATTCATTTTCAGAGAATTTTATTTTTCTGCTGATGAGGCAGATTATCCTGCCTACTTTTGTGCTTTATGGACTGTTTTTTGCCCTTTCAAGAGATAGTATTGAGTTTAAGGTAGAAATGTTTTTGCCATTAACTGCCTCTTTTTATATGGTCTATCTGCCATTTTGCATTGTTAGTTCTGCAGAAGGTTTGTATTCTGCATTTGGACTCTTTGTAAAGCCTTGCATGTTTGCAGCTATGCTTTGTTTTTTGAGTGTATTGGCAAAGACATTTTTTGCGGCATTTAATTCTAAGAAAATATTTTTACTTGTGATATATGTTCTTCTGGCACTTATATATCTGATTGTTCCAGCAATGGTAGAAGCAATGTATCTTGTAAATACAAGTTTGATGTGCACTCTTTTGTGTGCAATTCCTTATTGTGCTTTACCTGCTGTGATTTGTTTCTTTAAGGTAATAAAAGCGTAAAAATTATTTGAGAATAAAAAAAGGCTTCACTTAAGTGAAGCCTTTTTTTTATGGTTATTGCTTACGCAATACCAGGTTTATCCTAGTCTAATGCGTGACCTGCAGAACCGAATACGTTGCGGTTCTTTTCTGCATACATCTTTACAAGTTCTGCACGAGCGTCTGTGAGGTACTGACGTGGGTCGAAGTCCTCTGGATGCTCAACAAGGTGCTTGCGGATTGCAGCTGTCATAGCAAGGCGTCCGTCTGAGTCTACGTTGATTTTGCAAACTGCAGATTTAGCAGCCTGGCGGAGCTGTTCTTCTGGAATACCTACAGAGTTAGGAATCTTTCCGCCGAACTTTTCGATTTCTGCAACGTAGATCTGTGGAACTGAAGAAGATCCGTGGAGTACGATTGGGAAACCTGGGAGTTTCTTTTCGATTTCTGCAAG
>JAEEGH010013336.1_pt1 | contig 18247 bp, 13 predicted proteins | sample 9134181 | NCBI WGS metagenome assembly JAEEGH01 (sample SAMN16246544, study PRJNA631951) | gut metagenome | biome: gut microbiome; feature: rumen; material: DP-attached | host: Bos | place: Iran: Karaj | collected 2018-10 | reverse complement strand
CTTTTGCCAGTAGTCCTGTTTGACGAGCCATGCCTCGTAGGTGCGCTTCCAGCGGTTGTGGGTCCACAGCCAGTATTGGGGGGCTTCGAGGATGTTCTTTTCAAGGAGACGCGTGTATAGTTCGGTAATCTCGAATTCCTGCGTCTGCTTGCAGTCGCGCGCCATAGGCACGAAACGTGCATCCCAATAGCCGCGACGAGGCCTTGAAACGTGGAGGAAGTAGGCATCCATATCGAACTGACGGGTGAGACGCTCAGCTCCGGTGAAGATGGGTGTCTTGGGATGGTTGAGGAACGGTGTCCAATAGTGTATATTGCGCCAATGAGGCACCTGGTCGGCGATGAATCCGACGAGGATGGGGATGCCCTGCTGCCGATAGCGGACGAAGTGGCGAACCGATTGCTCGACGGGGATGTTGATGTCGCCCATGCGCTCTCGGATGTGCCCCATCAGCCGATCCATGGCGGGGTTCTCAAGCGGATGATACAGTTGGGTGCATAACCCGACCTTCGGGTCAATCCAGAGCTGCAAGGAACTGATCCACTCCCAGTTGCCGTAGTGACCCAGATAGACGGCGCAGTTCTTGCCGCGCTGACACGAATCGATGATGGGCTCGATGTTCTCGAAGGTCATGCGACGGCGCATCTCGTCGGGGCTGATGGAGATGAATTTGATGGCTTCGACCATCAGGTCGCAGAAGTAGTGATAGAAGTCCCTCTCAACCTTGCGGAGCTCGGCTTCGGTCTTGTCGGGAAAACTGTCCGTCAGATTACGGCGAACCACGTGCCGACGATAACGCACCAGGCGATAGATGAGCACGTAGAACACATCGGACCAGAAATAGTGCCATCTCATCGGGAGCAGCGATACTGCATAGCCCGGGATGAGGATGATGTAGTAAAGTGCTCGGTAGAAGATATTGTCCTGCTTTTTTGCCATTGTTTTATTTTTTGACTTTTATGACCAAACTGTCGTTCACCATGCGCTGCATATAGCTTTGGATGATGGCCTTGGTGCGCTGGAGACGGGCATTGAGAATAGGTTGGGCAGCGGGGTCGTCCTTGAGGTCGTGAGTCTGGTACCAGTCGCTCAGGATGTCGTAGAGGGCACGGGGCTGCTGTCCGTCGAACTGAAGGAGATAACCGTCCTCGACATACTGATAGATGCCGCCAGCGTAGTTGATGGCCCAGGTGAGGTGGTCGGGGGTGGTAAGCAGATCACATCCGAAGGCGACATAGGGTTTGTCGTAATGGAGGGCTGAGAGGACAGTAGGCATCACGTCGATCTGCTGGGCCACAGCATGGCGACGCTGGGGAGGAACCACTTCGCCCGAAGGGTCGAAGAGGATGAAGGGAGAACCGAAATAACCGAGGTCGGTCTGGTAATAGGCCTGGTCGGTAAGGTTGGTGTGGTCGCCTGTGATGACGAAGAGTGTGCGTTCGTACCATGGCTCGTCGCTGATGCTTTCGAAGAAGCGGCGGAGCGAATGGTCAAGATAACGGATGCACTTGTGCATGGCGATGCCTTCTTCGGGGAAGGTGTCGCGGTATTGCTCGGGGATGGCAAACGGATGGTGCGAAGAGGCCGTAAAGACCGTGGTCATGAATGGTTCGTGCATCTCGGACATCTTCTTGCCATAGAACTGCAGGAACGGCTCGTCCCAGATGGCCCAGGTTCCATCGAAGTCCGCTTCGCCTCCGAAAGCGGGATCGGCATCGTATTCGGTACGACCATAGTAGGCATCGAACCCTGTGGCTCGGCTGAAGGCCTGGAAGCCCATCGAACCGTTTTGCGCACCGTGGAAGAATGCCGTCGTATAGCCTTTATTGCCCAGGCAGCGTGCTAAGCCTCCCACTTCGTTGAGCGAAGCGGAAGTGAGGAAGAAAGGTTCGACAAACATGGGTATGCCGCTAAGGATGGAGGGCATGGCATCGATGGACTTGCGTCCGTTGGAAAACGACCAGTCGGTGGTGAAGGCATGGCGACAGATCTGGTCGATGAAGGGGGTATATCCCCGATAGTCATCGCCGCATTGTCCGAGGTCGTTGAGAGCTCCAATGTATTCGCGGCCCAGACTCTCGACGATGATGACGACAACGTTGCGCGGGATGAAGGCGGTGGTGTCAGCAGGATAATGCTCGGGGGTGAAGATGGCATCCAGTTCTTCCTGTGTGGCGAAATAACCAGGATCGACGAACGTCTTCTTGCCCCACGTACGGATGAGGGAAAAGGGCGTGTTGAGCACGATGGCTGCATCGGCCGGACGGCTGACGTATTGGTTCGCATTCGAGATGGTAATGGGGCGCACGGCGGTAGTAAAACCTCCGCGCATGCCGGCAACGGTGAGTCCCACCATGACGAGAAAAGCAACGGTGAGGGTGGGGTAGTAGTAGCCGAGGCGGATGGGCTTGGCTTCATCCTCCTTTCGACAAGGTAGGACGTAGAGCTTGTACATCGCTCCAATCAGCACGACGAACAGCAGAACGAGGTACCAGCTATGCAGGATTTCCGTGCCGACGATATCACCCAGATTGCCTTCGTTGGAGAACTCGTTGAAGACCGTGGCTGTGGTGCGCCGGCCCGTGAACGGGAAATAGACAGCATCGGCCAGGTTGGCGATGATGCCGATGCCGTTGAATACCAGATAGACGATGCGCACCACGCGATGATAGCCGGCATGCTCCTTTCGATGGAAGGGCAGAAGCATCAGAAGCAGATAGAGCGCATTGAGGTAGAGCAGGGCAGAAGTGTCGAACAAGAGGGATCCTGTCAGCAGGTCGCTCCACGAGTTCTGGGCCAGACCATCGTGAAAGGCGGTCCAGTTGAGGGCAACATAAACGACGCGGCAAATCATGAATGCCACGTAAGCCATCGCCATGTTGAGAAGGTAGGCAACGATGACACCGGGAGCCGAACGTCGGAGAGAATCTATAGGTTTCAAAGTATTTTTGTTTGGGTGTAGCTTTTTGAATATCGGGTGCAAAGTTAGTCTTTATTTTGCAAAATGCCAAATGAATTGCACATTATTTCCAAATTATTTCATGATAATTCATTTTTGCGCGCCCAAGTTTTGTGGTTTTCTTTTCTTTTGCTAACTTTGCGGCACGTTTTTTAAGGCCATTCGGCCAAAGAAGGTTTAGAAAAAAGATATTATGCGAAAGTTAATGATCATATTTGCCTCTGTTGTGGGCTTTTTCCTGGTCGGGACCATCATCTTTATGGTGTTCCACTACGGGGTATATGGACAATATGGTATAGGCGATTGGCTACAGGTACTCATCCATAGCGTGCCGCAGGATCTTACGGTGGCAGGATATGTTGTGGCTGTTCCTTTGATTGTAAAACTGTTTCATCTTTGGCTGCCGGGCAACTGGTTCCGTCATCTGATGTATTGGGTGCTGGGTATCCTGTTCTTCGTCGTCCTGTTCCTGTGGCTCGCCGACCTGGTGCTGTTTGGCTACTGGGGATTCCGACTCGATGCTACACCGCTCATCTATCTGCTTGATAATCCAGCTGAGGCGTTGGGCTCGGCTCCCTGGTGGATGTATTTCTTGGGCATCGGAGGAATTGTCTTGATTCTCTATGTTGTCGAATGGCTGCTGCACAAACTGATGCCGTCGCCTCAACGGAGTCATAGCCACTTGTGGCGTGAGGCATGCTCCAATCGTCCGGAACCGCTTCGAAGACGAATCATTCACACGCTGCAGGGCTTGCTGTTTGCGGGAATCGTTTTCCTCTGCATCCGTGGAGGAGTGAGCGAGAGCACGATGAATGTGGGCCGAGCCTATTTCTCGACCGAGATGAACCTCAATCAGGCGGCTGTCAATCCCGTCTTTTCGTTCCTCTATTCGTTGAGCAAGCAGAAGAATTACGACGAAATGTATCGTTTCATGACCGATGAGGAATGTGATGAGGCTCTCGCTGAACTGAATCGACTCACGGTATGTGATTCAGATTCCCTGGGAAGTGTTCGCCAGAAACTTTTGAAGACTCGTCGCCCGAACATCCTGCTCATCATTCTCGAGGGTTTCAGCGGGAAGGCCTGCTCAGCCCTGTATCCGGATGCCGACCCGCGCGTGATGCCCGAGTTGTCGCGACTCTATCGGGAGGGGCTGGGCTGGACGCGCTTCTACTGCACCTCATGGCGCACCGACCGTGGCGTGGCATCGATATTGGCAAGCTATCCTGCCCAACCCACCACGACGGTGATGAAGGACCAGTCGAAGTGCAATCATCTTCAGTATCTGCCCCAGCGTCTGAAGGAAGAGGGGTATCGTCCGCAATTCTATTACGGTGGTGATGCCAATTTCACGAATATGCTGGGCTTCCTGCGAGCAGGTGGCATTGAAAAAGTGGTCAGCATGAACGACTTCTCGCGAGCAGAGCGAAAGCAACAATGGGGTGCGCCCGATAACGTGGTATATGATCGTGTCTTAGAAGAGGTTCAGAAAGATTCTGAAGTGTCGAAGGGTTCTGAGGGTTCGAAAGCAGAAGACGGACCTTTCTTCAAGGTCGTGCTTTCATTGTCGAGTCACGAGCCATTCGATGTGCCTTCGTTCAATCGACTCGAGCATCCCTTTGCCAATTCGTTTGCATTCGCTGATTCCTGTCTGGGCAGATTCATCGACCAGTTGAAGGCCGACTCTCGAATCTGGGAGGACCTGCTCGTCGTAGTCTTGCCTGACCATTGCAGCTATTATCCCGAGAACCTGGAGTTCCAGGAACCCGACCGATATCATATCCCAATGATTTGGACGGGTGGAGCCCTCCGGTTACCACAGGCAGCAGACGGCACGGAGATTCATGCGATTGACGCATTAGGCGACCAGACGGATTTGTCGGCCACCCTACTTGGTCAGTTGGGTATTCATCATGAGGATTTCAACTTCAGCAAGGATTTGCTGGATTCCACAACGCCACGCTATGCCTTCTACGACTATCCGGATGGCTTCGGGCTACTTGCTGATGTTTACGACAGCACAGGCGTCAGGACTATCTGCTATACACAGGATAATCGTCAGGTGGATGTGCCGCTCAAGTGGACATACGATCCTGAACATCAGGCACAGCGCTGGGGCAAGGCTTACCTGCAGCGCTTGTTCGATGATTTGGATAAAAGATAGAATACTTGGGAATATTAAGGGATTCTTAGGGATTCTAAGGGACTCTTGGGGATATGAAAGGATTCTAAGGGATTTTAGGGACGTATGTTTTTCTTTGCCCAAAGTCTTGAAAGGCGAAGGCAATGTCTCTTAATATCCCTTAGAATCCCTTAATATCCTTTAATATCCTTAAGTAACTAATCAAAATTATTTTATAATATTTTTTGAATTTTAAATACTAAACTCATAACAAATCCGTTATTATAATAAAACGATAAAGTTATGGGTAAGATTACAAAAATTGAGTTAAGCGAAAGCGAGCGTATCAAGCTCAATTTCGGGTACAAGGAAGGAAGCAGTCATTGCTTTCGCATGAGATGCAAGGCTGTCCTTCTTAAGTCAGAAGGTCTTTCATCTGAAGCAATCGGCAAGATAGTTGAGATGACCCACATCTCTGTCAACAACTGGGTCAAACGCTACTTGCTCGAAGGTATTTCCGGGCTGGAAACCCGAAAGGGTCGTGGACGAAAACCGATTATGGACTGTTCCGACGAGGAGGCTGTCCGCAGGGCAATCGAAAATGACCGCCAGAGTGTGAACAAGGCGCGTGAAGCCTGGCAGTATGCTGTTGGCAAGGAAGCCAGCGAATCGACTTTCAGGCGTTTTTTATCAGCATTGGCGCAAGATATAAGCGAATAAGAAAACGCCCAAGGGGATGCCCCTCGCCGCAACTCTACGAATACAAGAAAGAGAAGTTGCAAGAACTTGAGAATCTTGATTCTGCTGGAGAAATCGATCTCTACTATGCAGATGAAAGTCACGTATGCACCTCTGGTTATGTGCCCTATGGTTGGCAGTTCAAGGATGAGGATGTCTTCATTCCCTCTGAGAAATCCGCCAGATTGAATATCTTTGGGATGATTACCCGCAGGAATCAATACAAGGGATTCATGACACAGGAGTCAATCAATGCTGATAAGGTTTCCGACTTCCTTGACAAGATGTCCTTGCAAGTCAGGAAGAGGACCTTCGTCGTACTTGACAATGCCACGGTGCATCGAAATGCCAAGCTCAGGGAGTTGAGAAGTATTTGGGAATCCAGAGGCCTGTTCCTTTTTTTCCTGCCTCCATATTCTCCAGAACTCAATCTCGCGGAAACTCTTTGGCGTATTCTCAAGGGCAAATGGATCCGTCCGTTGGACTATGTCTCCAATGACACCCTGTTCTATAGGGCAAACAGAGCATTGGCAGCGGTCGGCATAAGCCTCTTCGTCAATTATTCAAAATGTGCATAGTTAATTTTGAACAACTACTTAATTATTAATTATTAATTGAACTATCGTCCGTTAACTCCCGCGCGTTAGCGCTAACTCCCGCTAACTCCTATTAACTCCAATTAATTATCAATGACCCCTCGCGAATACCTCTCCATCCTGCACGTTGCCGAACGTCTCAAGGACACCCCGCGCCATTGCACCACGTCAAAGCGTCGTGTTGAAAGCGTGGCCGAACACAGCTGGCGCATCTCGCTGATGGCCTTTCTATTGAAGGACGAGTTCCCCGAAGCCGACATCAACAAGGTCGTCTCGATGTGCCTCATCCACGACCTGGGCGAATGCTTCACAGGCGACATCCCCACCTTCCTGAAAACCAACAGCGACCGCGAGACCGAGGATTCCCTGCTCACCCAATGGGTGAAATCCCTGCCCGCGAATATCGCAGAAACGATGCTTGCGCTATATGCCGAGATGGACGAGCAAAAGACGCTCGAAGCCAGGCTCTACAAGTCGCTCGACAAACTCGAGGCCCTCATCCAGCACAACGAATCTCCCATCGACACCTGGTCAGCCAACGAGTACGACCTCAACAAGACCTACGCCTTCGACACCGTCGCCTTCTCCCCCTGGCTCACCTCCCTGCGCCAAGCAATCCTCCAAGACACGCTCACCAAGATCGACCAAGAAAAATAAAAAAAGAGGGCCCCGCCCTCTTTTTTTGATGCTCTGGTCCCATTTTGGTCCCTCTTGTTTCGTCGCGGCCAAGCTTGGCCGCCCCTTCGGCGCTATTCCGCGCCCTTCCCGAAGCGCGCCAGCAGCCCCCGGCACCCTTCCAGCACATCGCGCCACGTGGCCTCGAAGTCCCCCGTGTACCACGGGTCAGCCACCTCCCCGGGCCTTTCGGTGAAATCCATCAGCAGACAGATCTTGCCCTCAGGATCGCCTCCCAGCATGCGACGCATGTTGCGGAGGTTCCACTCGTCCATGCCCACAATCAGGTCATAGTATTGATAGTCGCGACGCGTGATCTGCCGCGCATACTTGCCATCCGACGCGATGCCATGTTCCGCCAGTTTGCGCCGAGCAGGCGGATAGACGGGATTGCCGATCTCCTCGGTGCTTGTGGCAGCCGAAGCGATTTCGAACTCCCCTTCCCTGCCCGCTTCCTTCACCAGCCATTTCATCACAAACTCGGCCATCGGGCTGCGGCAGATGTTGCCGTGGCAAACGAAAAGTATCTTCTTTGTCTTCATTCAAAATTCAAACCTTAGAGTTTTACAATTTCACCTATCTGACAAACCACCAGTTCCTTGCCCGATTCCTGGGCAGCCTGTCTCTCATTCTCGAGCGGCTCCTTCCACGGATGGTTGGCGAGGCAGAACTTCGAATGATGCACAGTAATGTATCGACGTGCCCCCATCTCGATCATTTCCTTGCCAAGTTGTTCGGGCAGCGTGTGTATCTGCGCCCATCGCTTGTCGTACTGACCATTTTCGAGGATAGCCAGGTCGATGACCGGGAACCGTTCTCCGATTCGCTTGAAACGTCCGTCATATCCTCCATCTCCCCCGACAAACACGCGGAGCGAAGGTGTCTCGAGCATGAACGATGCCCAAAGCGACTGATTCGATTTCAGTCCTCGGCCCGAAAAATGCCGTGTAGGCAGACAGACGACGCGTGCCTCCGTGCTGTCGGGTGTCAATGCCTGATATTCACCGAGCGGAGCCTCCTCGTTCCAATCCAGTTCGATGAGCTGCTCAGGAGCATATCCCCAACGCTCGAAGTGCGCACCTACACCCAGTCCGCACACCACATGTCGAACGCGCGTCCTCAGTTCCTTCACTACCCGATAGTCGAGGTGGTCCCAATGGTCGTGCGTGATGACAAGGTAGTCGATGACTTCGGGCATATGTTCGGGCTTGTAGTAGTCCGTGCCCGGAAACATCCTGTTGACAAACGACACGGGCGAACCCTGATAGAACACGGGATCCACCAGGAACGTCTTGCCCGACAGTTGCAGCAGATAACTGCTGTGTCCCAGCCACACATACACATCTTCCTGCGGATCAAGCCCACGAAGGTCGCTTTTCACCAACGTCACTTCACCCTCCTGGGGCACGCGTCCCTCGGGCTTCTTGCCGAAGACGAAGTTCCACATCGTCTTGAATCGGCCCTGGCCTCCGCCTTTATCGGTCTGCACCATGAGCGTCGTGGGCTCCTCGTTCTGGAACGATCCATCCCGATAGTTGGGCGAACGGAGCACGCGCTCCAGCCTTTCACCCTTCGGCAAAGCCCCAAAAGGCTTGCTGTGCACAAAGGCATAGACACCAAGGGGAATTGCCACAAGGATGCAAACGATTGCTATGAACATCTTCTTCATAAAAAAACTACTTCTCCCGAGCAATCTCCAGCGCGCGGTGCACATTGCATCCCACGAAGTTGCCGAGGATAGCCATCAGCCAGGGCAGCATCCTGAAGTCCATCGCCGCGCAATAGAAGAAGATATCCGCGATGCTGTGCCGGAAGCCGCACACGATGAAGAGGGGCACACCGAAGAGCAGCGGCAGGAAACGACCCTCACGTGCAAATTTCACCGCTGTGCTCATGATGAAGCCGCAGGGGATGGCAAGCAGGAACACAACCAGCAGGCTCTTCCCTGCAATCACATCCACCACCTTCTGTGCGTTCTCCACATACTGGGGCGACGCATAGTTGAAAAGCAAGCCCACCAGCCAGCAGCCCACGAAGTTGCCGGCAATGATGTACAGCAGGTCGGTCAGTTCCCTTTGGTTGGTGAAGAAGCCCGACTTGCCCGTATAGAGGGCAAGTCCGTAATGCACCACGCTGAGCAGTCCGAAGCTGAACATCACAGCACCGATGATACCGCCCATCACCATATTCACATACCCGCCCAGCCCGATGCACACGCCGGCCAGCACGCTGCTTATCAGCAGATTCACAATCCGTTTCATGTTACTTGTCGCAAATTCTTGATAGAAAGAGAGCGTTACTTGATCAGCACCTTTCGACCGTTGTGGATGTAGATGCCTGCATCCGTAGGCTTGGAGCCTAAGCGACGGCCATCGAGGGTGAACCAGTGGCCAGCAACTCCTTGACTCCTTGACTCCTTAGAGATTTCGCGAATTCCCGTCTCCTCGCCGAAGTTCAGCACGAAGGCCTTGATGCTGCCACCGTCAATGGAGCTCTTCAGCGTAAGTTCGCTGTTGCCGTGCACCCAAATCACGTGGCCGGCTCTGTCGTACTCGGTAAGACTGCGGCTAAGCTTGTGGCCGTACAGGTCGATGGTCACATGGACTTGGTTGTTGATGTCGAGGTACTTGCTGAGCTGAATTTCAGCTCCAAGTCGAATGATCGCACCATTGGTTTGTACCGCAGTGCGCAGTTCCTCCTCCGTCGAGACGGTGGTGATGTCAGTTTTTGCCCATGCCCCCTGTGCAACCGTCCACAACAGGGCAATCATCAAGAAAACTCTTTTTTCATATCGTTCCAAATAAATGGGTTTTATATAAATAAACGGGCGCAAAGTTACATATTATTTCTGAAAAAACCAAAGGAATTGTCCCAATTATTCCATTTGACGTGCTTTTTGAAACATTTTTCATTCTCTCGGCCCCGATGATGCTCCTTGCGACGGGGACTTGCACCCTTTCGGCCCGGAGGATGCGGGTGCACCTTGGGGCATGTATTGTCTGAGCCGTGACGATGCGGTACCCTCTTTTGCTCGATCATTTTTCGAGACGTCAGATTGGGAGGCAGTACTATGGCCGGACACTCTGTCGGCCCGTGTCATGCATGCGAATTCGGAGGCAGGCTGTTCCTCGGCCGTGGGATGCGTGTTCTCGGCAGGGATGCACTTCGATGACCAAAAGAGGAAACAAAGACGTTGAAGCAGATATTTCACGGGACAAGAGGATGCAGACGGGTTCAGATCGGATTTCACGCTGTCGGCCGATAAGGTACCATCTCCAACCGAGGAGGATACAGGTCGGCCGTCAGATTGCAGTTTGGTAGAGGATTCGTTGAACATGGTTTTATAAGATCACGGATTTCTCTAATATTACGGATGATTAGCTTGTCCAAAGGAGACCAGTGGCCATTGCTGCGCCGACCACTGGAGCGGAACTCACGGACGCCTTGACCTTCTTCTATCTGTGTGCCCTAATACGGACCAGCATCCGTGTTATCCGCGCTGAGTGCGACGCAGTAATGCACTCAGCAATCCCTTTCGACCCACTGATATCCGTTTAATCCTGGTTATCCGTGATCTGCTAATCCGTTCGAGCAGAATTATATCCTAATGAAATCCATTTTTCGCCTTTTTCTGGAGAATTCCACGTCTCATATCAAAGATCGACGGTGCAAAGTTACTCATTTTTCCGGCAAATTCGCCAAAAAAGGTGCTTTCGGGTGTGAATTTAACGGATTTTAATATAAAAAATTATATTTTTCTCCTCCAAAATGCCCACATATTTAGGGGACAACACCTGGAATATTCCGCATCGGTTCCTAAAAAATTCACACTGTGCAATTTATTGAAAAATTTAATTATTTAATATTAAAAATTAAAAAAAGGAGTCCCGTCATCGCGCGTTATTTATATATATTATATATTATTATTTATATATATTTATATAAAAATATTTTGCAAACAAAGACCCCCTAACCTAATTGCCCCCTTGCAAATAAAGATTAAATATTAAATAATTAAATAATTGATTTCGCAAGTGCTTGATACACAATGGTTAATATTTTCATTAGAAATTGAAAAATTTAATAAATCAGCAAAAATAGTTAATCAAGGGCAAAAAAACAGGCCCCAAAAATGCATCAAAAAAGACCCCATTTTGCTCCAAAATAGCTACCTTTCGGCGCATATTATCGGCTAAAATGCCTCGATTTCGAATAAATAAAGACGATTATTTTGGTGTTTTCGACGAAAAGATGTATCTTTGCGGCATTAAACGCCATATCATCCCGCCTACACCTCGCGAGCAGCAGCCGCTGTTCGATGATAACTATGACGACTCGGTGCTCTACGCACCGAACCAGCTGGAGGCCATGCTGGCCTATGTGAAGGACAACCCGCGGCGTGCCATCCTGAAGGTGCGCGTGCCGCAGTTCATGCAAAGCTGCCTATGCCTCACCATCGCTGGTGTGCGCTACTCTGCCTTCGGCAACTTCCTGCTGCTGCGCAGGCCGCTGAAGGTGCAGGTCTTCTGCCATCGGTATGCACGTATGGAGCAGCTCACCCTTGACGAGCGCCTCCAATATGGCTACTCCGCCCTTCCCTATCCACCCGGCACGCGTACCAAGGTCCCCTACACCAACACCCAGGCATGGCAGCGTGATCGCGATGCATGGATCAAAGCCGCCCAGAACGACACCGTCCTCGTCACCCCAGGCATCTCCCCTGGCGAGCGCGACATGAAGAACATTGCCATCAACTCCCGCCTCCCCCTCATCCACCTCCAGAAGGAACCCATCACGAAGAAGCCCGAAGGTGAGCGCTTCTTCGCTTGCACTGAAGGCTCCCTCCTCATCCTCGCCCCTTGGCCTGAGGATCTTGACGCCATGCCTTCGCAGCTCGTTGGCGCCATGAACCATGGCCTCTCAACCCCTCTTCACCCTTCTTCACCTCTCTTAACCCCTCTTAACCCTTCGGTTCCTTCCGACTACGACCGCTTCCACAACATGAACCTCCTCGCCGAGCAGATATGCATGATGGATGTCGCCCACACTGAACTGTCGTTCAGGGTGATTGTATAATATCTTAAACTACGGCTTCCCCGTCAAAGGTTTCACCGAATCCGATTTATTTAATTATTTAATATTTAATTTTAAATTGTATGGTAATCCAAAGTGTACCACAAGACGCTGGAATTCAGGAATTGCCCATTTATTTAAAAATTTAATTATTTAATATTGAATATTAAATTTCTCTCATCAGACAAACATGAATAAAATGAGCGGCAACCCCGAGAGGCTGCCGCTCATAGTTATTTAAACGAGTGAAAAACAATCAATTGTTATATTCTGCCCAGTCGCCATTTTGACGAGGAGCCTGGGTGGTGGTCTCGTTCACATCGTCACCAAGCTTAATATCAGAGGTGGCAATAATATTCGACACATGAACATTATGGAGACGGATGATAGGATTCGAATACTTCTTTTTCATTTTTACGTAGTATTTTCAACGAAATTAAATGTTGTCTGATAATGGTTACTTATTGACAGAAATCACTTTCCTGCCATTCTCGATACGCATCTGCTGATGCTCGCCACTCTTGAGCGAACGGCCCTGGAGGTCATAGATCAGCTTGACCGTGCCATCCTCCTGCTCGATGAACTGGATGCCTTCGGTGCCGTCGAAGATACGGAAGGTTGCGGCCATCGAATCGCCATTGTTCTGGAGCCATGCATGGAACGCAGCAACGTTGAGCTTGCTGAGCACCTTGTGGAACTCTCCATCGCTGAGTGCATAGACCTGGAGGCTGCTTACGTCGATCGACTGGTTGATGAAGGAGCCAAAGATTTCCCACCGGTCAATTGTGGTCATTGAGGAGGTAGGATTCTGAGCAACATCGTTCACGTCGAACGTGCCATCGTTGGTGGCCTGGAGCGAGATATCACTTCCCTTTGCCCGGAAGAGCAGCGGGGTGTTGGCTGCGGCCGAAGTCACCTTCTCGAAGGTGAGGGCTTCGCTGCTGGCGGCTACCATCTCGTAAATCTGGAAGTCATCGCTCGTCTCGACAGCAAATGGCAGGCAAAGGGTGCCCCATTCGTTTGCCAGCGTACGACCATAGGCAAGGACATCGTTGGTCACGAACACATTGTTCATCTTGAGGGAGGTCGGGTCGCCATTCATGGCACTCACTTTCGTCAGGTCGATGGTGGCGCCTTCGGGCAGTGCAGCAGTCAGCAGGGCATACTCGTCAGCTCCGCCATAGTTGCCGTGGAAGGCTGCTACGCCATTGGTCACAGTGACCTTCGGCGATGTTCCAACGAAGATTTCGGTGGTGTAGGGTTCAGCAAGATAGCTGACGCCATCGGCATCGGTCATCTGGATGTTAGTGATGGTAATGGGATAGACGCCTGTAGTTACTCCACTAGTCTTCTTTACCATGTTAAAACTAGCAATTGCATTTTCATTTCCTTCTGCAATAAAATACTCCGGATCGTTACTTTCTATTGTAACATGCATCGTGTTTGAATTTGTAACAATCTCAGTAGTGAATTCAAGATCATCCAACGAAGATGTTGCCTTACACAAGCTAATTTCAGAGAAATACGAGGGAACTTCAATATCAAATTCAATATTTGTTATGGCAGTTTTATTTGCCAATAAAATAGATTGACGTTTAACGTTTCCATTATAGGCGAAAGGCAGTATCTCAACAGCATAACCTTCGGTGTAGTTGGGGACTGCGACTGTAAGGGTGAATTCATCCGTTTCCTTGCTGTACATGGGAGCGGCATCCGCAATATCGAAGAGATAGACATCCTTCAGCTCCACCTTGTACTTCCTTTCAGCAACCGATTCGTCAGCCTTGATCTTGATGGAAGCGATTTCGCCCGAAGTTCCCGAAAAGGTTACTTGTTCTTGTATCGCATAAGCGATTCTATAACCTCCGTCTTCTTCCAGCTTGGCTCCGCCAAGGGCAATATTTCCCTCAGGAAAACGGTCTTCATTCATCGTACAACCCGTAACAGTTACACCCTCCGGCAGGAACATCTTGAAATCGAATCCACGAACCGGGATGTTGTTCTTCACCTGAACAGAAAGCGTTGCCGTGCCACCGGGTGCGATAACTGCATCGCCGATGGTGAGGCCTCCCTCGAAGGTTTCAGCATGCGCTCCGAAGGCAAACAAGCCAGCGAGCACAAGAGTAGAAAAGATTTTCTTTTTCATTTTCAAAATAAAACCAAAATTAGAGTTAATAATATATCTTTTCTCTTAACACGAATTATCATGATTTTTTTCGATGAATCGTGTCAAGTTGTTATTCTCCCAAAATGATGTTGAGCACGGCAATCACATCGCCGATGACAATCAGGCCGTCGCTGTTCACATCAGCTGCCTTCACATTGAAGTTCTCGGGCCTATCCCCTACTATGTAGTTCAGGATGGCAATCACATCGCCGATGAGCACCTTGCCGTCGCCATTGACATCGCCTGGCAGATAGTCTTCGAGGACGAGGGTGGCCTTGATGTTGCTCAAGTCCTCATCCCGGCTGTCGACATCCGTCACGTCGCAATTCGTCAGATAGATGGGATAAGTGCCAGCTGCCATGTCGGAGCCGAAGGTGACGTTGACGGTGGCTATCACACCATCGCTGCCCGTGAAGGTGGCGTCGCCCTTGTACAGCGTGCAGGCTACGACAAACCGGTTGCCATCGATCTTCTCGGTAGACATCTGGTCGCTAAGGGTTACACCCTCGGGCAGACGCTCTTCGCTCAAAGCCCAACTGTTGACAGTAGTGCCTTCGGGCAGCTTCAACGTGAACTGGAAGCCATGGACGGGATAGCTGTTCTTCAGCTTGACAGGAATGTTCATCGTGGCACCGACGTTACCTTCGGTCTGCTCCACATAGATGGCGTTGTCGAGGGCCGAGATGTCGGTATCGGGCTCCTCGTCAGCCTCCTTGATGTTCAGGAAGTCGCTCCATCCCGCAGCCTCCTCGTAGGCCGACTTGCTGCCAACGGGGACATAGAGCGTGCAGGCTTCCTTATCGACATTGACGAACGCCCTGTTGCCGAGAACGGCCGGTGTGGCATTTTCGGTCGTGATTGAAGCGAGACCACTGCAATTGGCAAATGCGTAATCGCCAAGAATGGTCACAGAGCCAGGGATAGTCACGGAACTCAGTCCGGTGCAATTGTGGAAGGCGAATGCGCCGATGGCGGCCACATCGTCGCCGATGGCGGCGGAAGTCAGGCCTGTGCATCCATAGAACGCGAAGTCGTCGATGGACGTAACTTCATCGGGGATGCTCACCGAGTTCAGACCCGTGCAGGAACGGAATGCAGCCTCGCCGATTGCGGTCACTCCAGCTGGGATTTCCGTGTTCACGCATCCTGCGAGCAACGTATTTGTAGCCGTCGCGATGATGGCATTGCAATTGTCGCGCGAATCGTAGGTCGAATTGCCGGCATCGACCGAAATCGAAGCCAGGTTCGAACAACTGCTGAAGGCTCCCTTGCCGATCTCGTCCACCTGGGCAGGAATCGACACAGAGGTCAGGCTGGTGCACCATTCGAAGGCAGCTTCGCCAATCGTGGTCACGCTTTCGGGAATCGTAACAGCAGCCAGGCTGGAGCAGCCCTCGAAGGCAGCCTCGCCGATGGAGGTCACGCTATTGGGAATCGACACCGAGGTCAGGCCGGTGCACCCATAGAAAAGGCTATAGCTGAGGGACGTCACACTACCTGGAATGACGACAGCGTCGAGCTTCGGACAGTTGTAGAAGGCGGCGTTGCCGATCCGGGTCACGCTGCTCGGGATGTTCACCGAAGTCAGACTGGAGCAGCCGTAGAACGCTGCATTACCGATGGTGGTCACGCTGCTCGGGATTCGTACCGAGGTCAGGCAGACACAATCGGAGAATGCAAACTGGCCGATGGAGGTCACACCGTCTTCGATGACGACTTTCTTGATCTGCTGGTAATAGCCGGAACCCAGATGAAGACCAGAGTTCACATAATCGCGAATCGCACCCGTACCGGAGATTACCATCGTCAGATCGGGATAGATGCTATAGGTCACATTACTGCCGCAGATGCCCGTGGTAACAGCCGTGCGCTCCTCGATGTTGGTGAATGCCTTCCAATTCGAGGCACTGGCATAGGCCGAACGGCACCCTTCGGGCACACAGAGCTTGCAGGTCGATTTATCGACGCCATTGAAGGAGCTGCTCTGAATGGTCGGAGGCGTAGTCCGTTCGACGATGATCTCGGAGAGCGCGGAGCAGCCGGCAAAGGATTCGACGCCAATCGTCTTCAAGCTCTTGGGCAGGGTGAGACTGACCAGGCTGGTGCAATTATGGAAAGACTCGGTCTTGATGGTGGTGACACCACTGCCGATAATCAGTTCGGTGAGCCCTTTGCTGCGCTCGAAAGCACTGTTCTCGATGGTGATGATACTGCTCGGCATGTTGAGCGCCGTCAGGTCGTTGCAATCAAGAAATGCACAATAGCCGATACTGGTCACGCTGTAGGTATTGCCCTCATAGACGAAGTTAGAGGGGATGTCGATAGCCCCCGAATAATAATCCGGACTGGGTGCCACGGCTGCTGTTCGGGCGGACGTGTTCAGTTCGTAATAGATGCCGTCCACTTGCACCGATGCTGACAAACCACAAGGAATGAACCAGCCAAGGAAGGTGCTGGCGAAAAAAATCCAAGAGAGATGGAGTCTGGATCTCATAGCTTAATAAAGTTAAATTTATGGCACAAAGATAAGACAAATCTGCGAATCCGACAAATAAATCGCTGAAAAAATGAAAGATAGGCGCCTGATTTGGTCATTTCGAACGAAAAACGGCTGGTTTCAAGCATTTTTTACTCACAACCTTCTTCACACAAAATACAAATAATGGTTGATCGGACTTTTTCGTTAAAACGAAATACCTCGTTTCTTCAACACGAATTATCTTTTTTCTTTAACACGAATTACCATGAATTAACCACGAATTTTTCATGAATTATTTTTTTGGAAAAAATCCTCGAACCCGAAGGCCCGAGGATTGAATGAATAAGGAAGTGAATTACTGATTGACAATGATATTGAGAACGGCTGCGACATCGCCGATGCGTATCTTGCCATCGCCATTCACATCGGCTGCCTTCTCCTGGAAGTTGTCCGGGGCGCTGCCGACGATGTAGTTGAGAATGGCAGTGGCATCGCCGATGCGCACCTTGCCATCGCCATTTGCATCGCCCTGCAGATAGTCTTCGAGGACAAGTGTGGCCTTGATGTCACTCAGGCCCATGTCGGTGCCGTCGGCTGTGCTCACATCGCAATCGGTCAGATAGATGGGATAGGTGCCGACCTCCATGTCCGGACCGAAGGTGACGTTGACGGTGGCTATCTCGCCCTCGTTGCCCGTGAAGGTGGCATCGCCATAATTCAGCGAGCAAGCTATCTGGATTTTGTTACCATCGATCTTTTCGGTGGACATCTGGTTGCTGAGCGTTGCACCCTCAGGCAGACGCTCTTCGCTCAAAGCCCAGCTGTTGATGGTGGCGCCTTCGGGCAGCTCCATCGTGAATTGGAAGCCTCGAACGGCAAAGTTGTTCTTCAGCTTCACCGGGATGTCCATCGTGCCACCGACGCATCCCTCGATCTGCTCCACGTAGATGGCGTTGTCGAGGGCAGAGATGTCGGTGATGTCCTCGTACTCCTCGATGTTCACGAAGTCCTTCCAGCCTTCGGCGCTCAGGTAGGCTTCCTTGCTGCCCTTGGGCACGACAAGGGTGCAAACCTGCTGATCGACACCGCCGAATGTACTGAAATTGTCTGAAACATAAGCACCTGCGCTATTCTCATAACCTACCTTGCCAGGACTCTTGATTTCTGGCGGATTGCTACCTTTCATTTCGATAGTTTCAACGGGAGATGGTTCGGAACCATAGATATATCCAACTAAAGGACCCGGTATCCAATACTCATAAGAATTGGTGAACGCAAACTCTTCGATGCTCGTTACGCTTGCCGGGATGGTTACCGTCGTCTGCCCACTCAACGCGAAAGGTGCTATGGTGGTCACACCTTCGGGTATTGTCATATTGCGGCTCCCGACAATCAGGCGATTGGCAGCCGTCTCGGTGATGGCATTGCAGTTGTTGCG
>JAEEGH010013324.1_pt1 | contig 18260 bp, 15 predicted proteins | sample 9134181 | NCBI WGS metagenome assembly JAEEGH01 (sample SAMN16246544, study PRJNA631951) | gut metagenome | biome: gut microbiome; feature: rumen; material: DP-attached | host: Bos | place: Iran: Karaj | collected 2018-10 | reverse complement strand
AAAGACAGGTATCGACATGGATGCTGTTCGCCTTATGGGTGATATCATTAAAGAGACAGCGGAACTTACAAAAGAAAACGACTCCATTGGTTGCGCAAAGCTTGTTGTACTTTGCAATGCACCGGATGACAACCCATTTATGGCAGGCGCATTCCACGGCGTAACAGAAGCAGATTGCATTATAAATGTCGGCGTAAGCGGACCGGGTGTTGTTAACAGTGCTCTTAAAAAGGTACGCGGCAAAAGCTTCGAAGTTCTCTGCGAAACAATTAAAAAGACTGCATTCAAGATTACCAGAGTCGGTCAGCTTGTGGCAAAAGAAGCGTCGGAAAAATTGGGTGTTCCTTTCGGAATCATCGATTTGTCTCTTGCTCCTACACCTGCTGTAGGTGATTCAATTGCCGAAATCCTTGAAGAAATCGGTGTTGAATATGTAGGAGCTCCGGGAACAACCGCAGCACTTGCTCTTTTAAACGATCAGGTTAAAAAAGGTGGCGTTATGGCATCTTCTTATGTAGGTGGTTTGAGCGGTGCTTTCATTCCTGTAAGTGAAGATCAGGGCATGATTGATTCTGTTGAAGCGGGTGCCCTTTCAATAGAAAAACTTGAGGCCATGACATGCGTATGTTCCGTAGGCCTTGATATGATTGCCATTCCGGGAGATACAAAAGCCACAACAATCGCAGGTATTATTGCGGATGAGTCTGCAATCGGTATGATTAACCAGAAAACAACAGCTGTCCGTATTATTCCTGTTATCGGTAAGGGAGTGGGCGATACTGTAGAATTCGGTGGACTTTTGGGTTATGCGCCTATAATGCCGGTAAGCAAGTTTGATTGTTCGGCATTTGTTGACAGAGGCGGCAGAATCCCGGCACCAATACATAGCTTTAAAAACTAATAATCAGTATATTAAAGAAAAATCCGTATTATTGCGTCGGTGAGTGCATACCGACGCTTTGATACGGATTTTTTATTATATCATGGTAAGTCCGGAATTGAACTCGTTTTTTAATTGTTTGTTTTCAAACTTATTTCTTACTACAAGTGAGTAGATATTGTCGGCGGCAATATTTAAATCCATTAAAGGCGAACCCTCAAAATCAGCCATTTTTGTAATGATTGGGAGATTGCATCCGAATTTTACGGCAGCCATAAGTTCGCTTGTGGCATCTTTTTTAAAGCCCAATATTCTTACGTATTCGTGATAACCCGATTTTGCAAGTTGGTTTAGATAATCAGATTTGATTCCCAGCATAATATGCAAAAGAGCACGATTAATGGCGGTTAAGGTATTGTTTTTTGACTTTAACATTTCGGCAAAACCGCTAAAGGATGTAAAAGCGGAACGATTTTTTAAAATCTTGTTTGCAAAGTCGTTGTTTACATCAAGATAATCTTCCAAATCCTCGGCCGATTTGCATTCCAGAAGCTTTGCGCCCAAAATTAAAGAAAAATCGTCAAGACTAATCGGTAGTTTTTTTCCGCGGTTTTGGTCCAATATTTCGTTGCAATTAAGAGGAACGGATTTTAATACACCAACAAGATTGTTTTCACATAAAGCCTTTCTGACTGCGGATGCACTGGCAAAATTATCCGATGATGCATTAACTGTCGAATCGTTGTAGTCCGCACCGATACGCTTTACGGCAACAGGCACAATGTTTGATTTAAAGGTCATAAGCGCTTTTAAATATTCGATTGCGAGAATGTTGTTTGAAGAAGACACTATTTCGTTAATAAGGTCCGGGTAAAGAATTTTCGAACTTTCATTGTCGGAAAATACATATTGACTGAGCGCCGCAGCTCTTGCTGACGGAAAAGAAATGCCGCTTTTAAGCATTTCTTTGAGTATCTCTTTATATTCTTCCGGCTCTTTTAATAGAATTTCGGCGATATCGGAAAGGGCATTTAAATCGTCATTTTCCGCACCAAAGCAAAGAAAATCCACAAGCCCCAATCGCTCAATCAAAGAAACCGCGCCTTTTGCAAAGTATTCGGCGCTGCCGCAAGAATAAACCACAGGAAGTTCTATAACTAAATCCGCACCGCATTCCAGAGCCATTTTTGTGCGCAAGTATTTATCGCAAACGGCAGGCTCTCCACGTTGTACATAGTTTCCGCTCATAACAAGGATAATGTAGTCGGAGTTCGTTATTTCTTTGGCTTTCTTTATTACATATTCGTGACCTTTTGTGAAGGGATTGAATTCCGCGATTATAGCAGCAACTTTCATTTAACAAACCTCATTTTTAAAGATATTACGCAGGGTTTAAAACTTCTTCTTCTGTTTATTTTAAAGGATTTGGTGTATAATGTAAATGTTTGATAACTTTAATTTGAACTAAATATTTAACTGCGTATTTTTGAATAATTGTAAATTTATTTAGAAAATAATCGGAATTAAGAGGATAAAATGGAAAAAGAATTTTTCGGAAAGACTAAAGACGGCATTGAAATAAGCAAATATACATTGGAAAACACAAATGGTATAAAAGCCTCATTTTTAAATTATGGCGGGATTTTGCAAAGTCTGTCGGTAGCGGATAAAGAAGGCGGATTTATTGATGTTGTTTTGGGATTCGACGATATTGAGGCATATGAAAACAATGACTGTTTTTTGGGTGCCTTTGTGGGCCCAAACGCAAATAGAATCGGAAAAGCTTGTTACAAAATCGATGGGGAAGAATACCGGCTTGAGGTCAACGACGGTGAAAACAACTTACACAGCCATAAGACAAAAGGCTATCACAATCGTATTTTCAAGGCAATGAGTTTTGAAGAAATGGAAACTGCTTTGAAAGACTTTGATTATAGCGATGATAAAGCAGCCAAAGACGAAGAACACATATTGGAAAACAAGGTAGATTATGTGATTTTTTATCTTAAAGACGAAGAGGACTTCGGCTTTCCGGGTAAAAAAGATGTTTTCGTTATATACAGCTTAAACAACAGAAATGAACTCGTTATCGAATACAAGATTATAAGTGACAAAAAGACCATAATCAACCCCACAAATCACAGTTATTTTAACCTTGATGGGCATAAAAGCGGCAATGCAATGGGGCAGCATTTAAGATTGTATTCTCAAAAAATAAGTAAGATTGATAAGAATCTGATTCCGACAGGCGAAATTATGGATGTTTCGGGAACTGCGCTGGATTTTTCCGGAAGGAAAACCGTCGGAAAAGATTTGCAATTTCTGGATAAAGAGTTTAACTTTGATGATTTGAACGAAGAGGATAAGCAGATTGTTCTTGCAAAGGGCTACGATCATAATTTCATCATCAATAAAAGTGATGATGAAGTAAAACAAGCCGAGCAGATGTTTTATTATAATTTCACCAACAGAATAAGAAAAAAGGAAGATTTTGTGCTTAACAAAGTCGCAGAGCTTGCTTCAAGCAACTGGAAAGTAAGGATGATGGTTTTAACAGACAGACTTTGCATACAGTTTTATTCGGGCAACTTTCTTAATGGACTTAAGGGCAAAGACGGGGCGGTTTATGGAATGAGAAGCGGACTTTGCTTTGAAAGCCAGGGCTATCCGGATGCGGAAAACCATAAGGAGTTTGAGTCTAACATCATCGAAGCCGGGGAAGTATTTGATTCCACAACCGTTTACAGATTCTTGTAGCAAAAAGGCTTATAAATTTTATTAATGAAATCATAATTATTAACTATTTATTAAATTATTTTTGTTTTAAACTAAAATCTTGTTATTAAAGATTAAATGTACTATAATCAAGTTTGGTTAGGTCATTAGACCGTGTAAAGGTGCGTCACAAGGCCGTGCAATGGCACGCCACAAGGCCGTGCAATGGCACGCCACAAGGCCGTGCAATGGCGCGCCACAAGGCCGCACTATCAGAAAGGAATTATTAGTTATGGGATTTATTGATGAAATCAAAGCAAAAGCAAAACAGGACAAAAAGACAATTGTTCTTCCGGAATCAATGGATGTTAGAACATATGATGCCGCTGAAAAAATCATAAAAGAAGGCATTGCTAATATCGTTATTATCGGAACAAAAGAAGAAATCGAAAAATACGGCAAAGGATACGATATTTCGGGCGCTACGATTATCGATCCGGCTACACACGAAAAGACAGAAGAATATATCAACCTTTTCGTAGAACTCAGAAAAAACAAAGGTATGACATATGATGAAGCTAAGAAAATCATGTTCAGCGATTATATGTATTATGCATGCCTTATGTGTAAAGCAGGGGATGCCGACGGAGCCGTTTCGGGTGCTTGCCATTCAACAGGTAACACAATTCGTCCGGCTCTTCAGTTATTAAAAACAAAACCGGGCATCAGCTCAACATCAGGTTTCTTCATTGTTGAAGTTCCTAATTGCGAATTCGGCGAAAAAGGTCTTTTCGTATTCGCTGACTGCGCTGTTAATACAGACTTCACAGCAGAAAAAATCGCTGAAATCGCAGGACTTTCCGCAGAAAGCTTCAAACAGTTTATCGGTGCGGATCCAAAAGTTGCTCTTCTTTCATTCTCAACAATGGGTAGTGCAAAACATGACAATGTAACAATGGTTCAGGAAGCTACAAAGCTTGCCAAAGAAAAATTCCCTCAGTTTGATATTGACGGTGAACTTCAGCTCGATGCTGCTTTGGTTGAAGAAGTTGCAAAACTTAAAGCACCTGAAAGCAAAGTTGCCGGACATGCAAACACTCTCGTATTCCCATGTCTTGAAGCCGGCAATATCGGTTATAAATTGGTTCAGAGACTTGCAAAAGCAAATGCATACGGTCCTGTACTTCAGGGTCTTTCAATGCCTGTAAACGATTTATCACGCGGATGCTTCGCAGATGATATCGTAGGTGTTGTTGCCTTAACAGCAGTTCAGGCTCAGGAAAGCTCAAAATAATTTTTGTATTATAAATATTAAGGAGAAATAAACAATGAATATTTTAGTAATCAACTGTGGTAGTTCATCACTTAAATTCCAGTTAATCGACTCTGATTCCGAAAACGTTCTCGCAAAAGGTCTTTGCGAAAGAATCGGTATCGACGGAAGCAGAATCGTATATCAGCCTGCAGGCGGCGAAAAAGAAACAACAGAAGCACCAATGCCTACACATACAGAGGCTATCAAACTTGTACTTGATTCATTAATCGATGCAAACAAGGGTGTTATCAAATCTCTTGATGAGATCGGCGCTGTAGGACACAGAGTTGTACACGGCGGAGAAAAATTCGCTAAATCAACACTCATTACAGATGAAGTTATTAAAGCAATCGAAGAATGCAACGATCTTGCACCTCTTCACAATCCTGCAAACATCATCGGTATCAATGCTTGCAAAGAACTTATGCCTAACACACCGATGGTAGCGGTATTCGATACAGCATTCCATCAGACAATGCCTGAAGAAGCATACATCTACGGTATTCCTTATGAATACTATGAAAAATACAAAGTTCGTCGTTACGGTTTCCACGGTACAAGCCACAGCTTCGTTTCAAAAAGAGCTGCCGAAATGCTTGGTAAACCATACGATTCACTTAAAACAATCGTTTGCCATCTTGGTAACGGCGCTTCAATTTGTGCTGTAGATCATGGCAAATCAGTTGAAACATCAATGGGTATGACTCCCTTGGAAGGACTTATTATGGGAACTCGTTCAGGTGATATCGATCCTGCTATTGTTGAGTTTATCGCTAAGAAAGAAAATAAAACGGCTGAAGAAGTCCTTAAAATTTTAAACAAAGAATCAGGTGTTCAGGGTATCTCAGGTTTCACAAGCGACTTCCGTGATATCGAAGAAGGCATCGAAAAAGGCAACAAACGTGCTAAACTTGCTATGGACGTATTCGCTCACAGAGTAGTAAGATACGTTGGTGCATATATCGCTCAGATGAACGGTGTTGATGCTATCGTATTTACAGCAGGTCTCGGTGAAAATGATAAAACAATCAGAGAAATGGTTTGCTCACACCTTGAGTTCTTGGGTGTTAAACTTGATGACGCACAGAACAGCAAACGCGGTGAAGATTTAATCATTTCTACAGATGATTCTAAAGTAAAAGTTCTTGTAATTCCTACAAACGAAGAACTTATGATTGCAAGAGATACATTAGCTCTTATCTAATTGAATTTTGTTAACAAATTATTCATAATTAATAAGTCGGATAGAATAATTCTATCCGACTTTTGCTTTTAAAAAAAGCCCGTAAATTCAACAAATAATAGGCTTTTTGCTGATATTATAAGACTTGAGTATTCTGACAGAGGGTGGAGATTGTAAGAATATTCTGATAATATTAATTTTTTGTTAATATTACGCCAAAAATCTTTTAAAATTAATAAAATAATTATATAATAATCGTGTGTTAAGAAAAGTATTCAATTTAATATATAACTTGAATATTTTAACACAAGTAACTAGGGGGCTGAATATACTAGTTTTTTTAAAAGGAGGGGTTCTCATGAAGTATCCAAACGCGTATAAAGGTATAGGTAAAGTATTTGCAGCTGAGATCTTAACAATTATCGGTACGGTAGTTACTCTTATAGGTTTCGTTTTAACAATTGCAGGTGCGGTGGTTACCACTGAATTAGCATATGCCGGTGATTTAGTGAGTGATGATGTTACCGGTGCTGCGGGCACAGCCGTTATCGGTGCTGTTTTAACATTAGTAGGCGCTGTAATTATGATAATTGCTTATATTATGAATTTAGTTGGTCTTAGCCAGGGTGGTAAAGACGAGCCATTATTCAAACTTGCTTTCTTAGTATCAATTGCAATGCTTATTATTACAATCATTGGAGCAATTGTTGGTTCTGTAACAGGCAACAATACAATGTCCAACACAGTTGAAACAATTTCTTCAATTGCTAACTTAGCTATTATGCTTATGGTTGTTGAAGGCCTTAGAAAATTCGCTAGAGAATTAAACAATGCAACAGTTGAAGGCTTAGGCCAGACAGTTGAAGTTCTTATTACAATTATGCTTCTTGCATCAATCGTATTAAGATTCTTCGTAACAGCTGCTCCTACAGTTGCAGTAGTGCTTTCAGTTGTTTCGAGTATTGCAGCAATTGTTGCTTACATTTGCTACCTTGTTTTCCTTGCAAAAGGCAAATCAATGTTAAGAAACAATTAATGTTGTTTAACTAGAATTTTGAAGGCGTCTTTAGAAATTCTAAAGACGCCTTTAATATCTGATTTTCAAATCTGTTTTAATCTATTTTGTGGTTATTTGTTGAATGTCTAATAATAAAAGGGATTTTGTATTAATAGGAGGTAAGGTATGGGCAAATCCAAGAGATTATTAGCATTATTTTTATGCCTCATTTTAGCATTCTCGCTATCGATTTCGGCATGTGAAAAGAAAAATGACGATAGTCAGGGAACTGAACAAGCGCAAAGCGAACTTTTCGGTTCTCCTTGGGTTACTTCTGTTGTGCAGGGTAACTTGCCTGATGAGCGTCCCGATATAAAGGATGATTTATTTACATACTTTAATTATGATTATCTGAAAGAGCATCAGGAAAGTCCCGAAATCTATACGAACACCGCTACGGGTGATATTCAAAAAGCTGTAATCAGTGCAATAAACGATGAATCTCGTACGGATAATGAAATTTCACAGTTACGTATTTTTTATAATCAGTTAAGTGATACCGAAACACTTAAAAACTTAGGCTTTTCGGAAATTCAGCCTTATATTGATAAGATTAATTCCGTAACGACCATAGTGGAATTTAATGATCTTATTTCATCGACGGATTTTCCGTTTTCACCATTTGTTAATGCAACATTGGGAATGACAGATACCAGGGGTGTTTACGGGGTAGTAATTAATCCTAATTTTGTTCTTTGCGATGCAATTCTATTTGGAAGTAAGTTTTACAAAGAGGGTAAAGACGAAGCTACTCAGCAGCAAAATGATACAATTTTGCAAAAGTTTGCATCAAATAAATTGGCTGATGCTTCACTTATAGGATTGGAAACTAAGGAACAATTGCAAGAGGCGGCAATTAAGCTTATTGATTTTGAAAAATCCTATGGAAAATACGCTGAGAATCCGGGAGGATACGCAAGTGAAGAATATGGTAGTTTGAACGAGGCAATCAAAGACTCCGTATACAGTTTGGCCGACCTTTGCGCACTTTGTCCGAATATTCCTTTGGAAAAAATACTCACAAATTTAAGCAAAAATACAGCTACAAATTATTCAGCGGTATCAAGCAAATGGCTTAGTGAGTTAAATACTTTGTGGACCGAAGAAAATTTAGATACTCTTAAACTTGTCGCAAAAGTCAGTATTTTAAACGAATCCCGTCCATATCGTGATGCAAGCGTATTAAACGAACTGATTTTACAAAACGGTGGAACGGTTGATGAAGCGGCCAATGTCTATAACGCATGTGATGACTTGAACACTTTTTCTCAGCTTATTTCAAAGATATATGTAAATGATGTTCTTGGCGATACATGCAAGAATCGTTTGAAGGATATAACAAAAGGCTTGATTGATTCATATAAGGAGCTTATTAATGAAACAAGTTGGATAAGTGATGGGACAAAGACCAATTTACTTACCAAGTTAGAAAATATTACAATTAACATCCTTGAACCGACAAGTGGATTTTTAGATTATTCCGGCCTTCAACTTATACCTTCCGATCAAGGAGGAACGGCATTTACAAATTATTTGAAACTTAAACAATATAGATATAATGCCGAAAGTGCTTTTATCGGACAAAAGACAAACAGTGACAGCGTATGGTATATGATAAAAGGCTCGATGGTTAATGCTTTTTACGATCCTATGAGCAATTCAATCAATGTTTTGCCGGGCATTGTATCAAGTGTCTTATATAACGATAAATTGACAGACTATGAACTTCTGGGAACAGTGGGATTTACCATAGGTCACGAGCTTAGCCACGCATTTGACTATAATGGCTCTCAACTTGATGCGTATGGCCAAGCAAACTTTGTATTTGCAGGTGATGATTTAGATAAATTCCTTGCAAAGACTCAGTTAATCAATGACTATTATTCAAATATCGAGGTGTTAAAGGACGTTAAGGTTGACGGACAGAATGTTCTTGCGGAAGCGGCTTCCGATCTTTGCAGTTTGCAGGTATGTCTGAAATTGCTTGATAAAGATAAAAACGCGGATTATGAACAGTTTACTGCAGCGTTTGCCAAGACCTGGGCTGCGGTTTATGATGAAAACAATGTTCAACAGCAGCTTATGGATTCACATCCGTTTAACAACCAGCGTATAAACGTTAATGTCCAGATGTTTGAAAAGTTCTATGAAATGTACGGCATTTCAGAAGGTGACGGAATGTATCTTGCACCGGCTGACCGTATTATTATCTGGGGCGCCGATTCATAAAAGATAAAATGTAGAGTGAAAAATTACAATTAGGGAAAAGGAGAGTGGTGTTTTTGAATAAGATTTTAAAAAAACATGTAGGAAAAAGCATAATTGCCATTATTTGTATCCTCGCAATGTCTATGTGTTTCGTGGGATGCGAAAAGAACACGGGGAATACGCAGGCCGATAGCGGCGAATCCTTTGATATGATGGATGCAATTCGAAATCTAAAACTGGATAAGCCTTTTGAAATTGGCGAAAAAACAACAAAGGAAGTTCCTATTTACTACTTTAACGAGGAGGATATGGATACGTTAGAACTTGCATTCTTTAATAAAGAAGCGGATATTCCGTATCTCTCGCTTGATGAAGTTGTTGGCCTTTTGGAAGAAGCTTTTGGGCTGGTTGGCAAAGATGAAGGCTATACATTGGAGCTTGAAGTAGATAAAAACGAGGCTGTTCTTACTCGTGAAAATGGTAGTTGGATGGATTTTGATCTTGAAGATGACACTATTACCTTCAGTGATTGGGACCAATTCTTAAAAGGCTCGACTATGGATTCTTTGATGGATATTGTGGAAGCGAATAAAATGAGCGACTCCGCAAAGCAGCTGTTTAATTATACAGACGATTCTTATGAACGCCTTGGTGAATATATCACTTTGCACCTTGATAACTACGGAATCGATCTTATAAAAGACGGTGATGATATTTATGTTCCTTTCCAATTAATAAGCGATTTCATTTTATCTCATAAGTACATTCCTGCTGTTTACAACGGCGAATGCATTATTATTTCAAATGAGGGCTTGAGAGTAGGCACTCCTTTGGGTGATATTTATTTTTCAGCTCCTACAGGAAAAATGTCGAATAGTCTTGCTACATTTAACTATAATGAATTATGCTTGAATTTGGATTATCATTACGGATTTAAGGCCGAACATGAAATTAAAAGCTTTAATGAGTTCTTCCTTGAAACAGGATTGGAAGAAGGCTTACGTTCTACGGATCCGCAAGTATTTGACAGTACTTTGTTTGATTTTATTTACAAACATTTGGATGATTTGCACAGTACAGGTATAAACTACTCATACCTTTCCGGTGCGGATTTTTCGCCTAATTTAACACAAGGTACATATGGCACAAATTTTGACGCTACACAGGCACAGTTTAAGGCGGCAAGAGAAGCGGCTTATCCTAACGGAATGCCTGCATATGAAGAAGTGGGAAACACTGCATATATTACTTTTGATAGTTTTAACCCTATGCCGGAAGATAAAGACTTCTATACAAATCCGCCGACAGAGGCAACTATGGACGACGCAGTGAGCCTTATGATTTACGCATATTCCCAGATTACAAGAGAGGGCAGCCCTATTGAAAATGTAGTATTGGATCTTTCGTGCAATACAGGTGGTTCCACTGATGTAGCATCTTTTGTTATTGCAACATTCCTTGGTAAAAGCCAAACAGCGGTAAAGAATAATAATACAGGAGCAATGGGAGTAGCTTGTGTTCAGATTGACTTAAATCTTGACAAAGTATTTGATGAGAAGGACTCTTTACAGGGCTACAATCTTTACTGCTTAGAGTCACCGGTTAGTTTCTCTTGCGGCAACATGGTTCCTAATGTATTTAAGGATTCCAACAAGATAACACTTCTTGGCCAGACATCGGGCGGTGGCGGATGTATGGTATTTGAAACATCATCAGCAAGCGGAGCTTACTTCAATCTTTCGGGATCTTGGATGTTTGCGGTTGAAAAGAACGGTACCTTCTATAATATAGACAGAGGTGCGGAGCCGGATTACCATATCGGTAAAATTGCAAACTTCTATGACAGAAATAAATTAACAAATTATATTAACGGTTTAATGTAGAGCTACGGTTCATAAAGATTGTAGTAATAAAAATGTTGTATTAATAATAAAAAAGGAAACATCCTCTTATTTAGTAGGGGATGTTTCCTTTTAGTTTTAAGTTAAATTACTGTACGTAAATGATTGCTGTTTTTCTGAGTGCGTTTATGATCCTCATTATTGCCGAATATACAATACTTGCGGCAAATAGCCAAACTACGATTACCGGGAAATTTGTGTAGGTAAAGAAACATGTGCTTGCAAGTCCTATGTTTATAAGACCGCGAATTAAGTGAAACTTCCAACCGGCACCGACTTTTTTTCGCTCAAGACCACGAAGCAGTAGGATTCCGCCGGAAATAAAGTAAACGCCCAAAAGATAAAACATAATAAAAGATTTCGGTATGTTTGAAAGGGTAATGGTAAAGGCGCCGATATCCAAAAAGAATATACCCGATATAAGTATTGATTTTCCGCCAACCGCAAAACGTGCCATGCTTATATAAAAGAAAATCTTGGCAAATCCTCTTACCATAAATGTTATACCGAGAATCAATACAATTATTGCATATCCTTCATTGGAGGCCACCATAATATAAGCGCCGAAAATCATTAATGCCGCAATGAATATATGTAAAATACGTCTTAAACCGCTCATATTAATCCCCCTTCCTCATGTTGACTATTAGTTTGTAGAAATCTTTTATTCCCTTAAATTTGCCTTTTTCGGCGTTGTATTCGTATGAAACGCCGGCAAGCATATTTCCCGATTTGTAGATTTTGTTTGTAACCATGCTTTTTTGCGCCATGGCAGCTATAAAAAATCTTCCTAAGAGAGTATTGTCTTTTTCTTCTTTGCTTGCGGATGTGTACTCGGTCTTTAACTTTTCGATGTCCAAATCAGCTATTTCACATCCGGAAAGTTTTTTGCATAGCTTAATCCAATCTTCACTGTCATCGGTACGGCGAACTTTAAAAATAGCTTTTATTTCATCTTCGTAAGGAGCAACGGCTTCCTTTGCATAATTTTTAACTTGGAAAGTCTTTTCATCGCCTCTTAAATAGCGCATGGCATAAACCATCTGCCAAAATGCATGCATATAATCCGATGGATTGTCTTTAATAACTTCGTGATAATTTGCCCAAGCGGGAAGATATTTGTATTTAATAAAACTGTAATCCGGCAAATGTCCCGCACGTCCGTGACCAAGATTCATAACGGAGTGTTCGTTTTCGGTTTTTACGCTGTTTGTATAGCTTGCTTTTTCCGTATCTTCGGGAGACATTGGATTGTGTTTAAAACTAATTGGCTTTTCTTTGCCGTCTTCGGTTATTTCGAAAAAATAATCGTTGGTATTGTTGATTACAAAGGATGGAGTTCCTGCAAAGTTCATATGAGCCCAGGTATCGGCAAGAACATGCATTGCAACCCCCACAGCTTCCAAACTTTTGTCTTTGGCAAGATTTACGGTGTCAACAAGCAATTCACCGTTGGGACCGCAAATAAGGCGATATTTTCTTAAATAACGTTTGCTAACCTTTTCGCGTTTTGCATACAAATCTTTTGGAAGAAAGTGAAAAGAAGCCCAAATTCTTGTAATATCTTGAAGGCCTATAATATCCGTTCTTGCATCTGCCATTTCCATTGCAGTCTGGGTTGTGGCTGCGGAAGAAGGTCCGTCTATTGCAGCAAGAAGCGACCTTGTACAAAGATCCACAAGAAAGGCTGCAGAGCAAATATTTAAAGCTTCTTCGTGAGAGTAACCCGCAATTCTTGCGGCCGCATAAGTTCCGTAGTAGTGAAAATCTTTATTCATGGGCAGCCTCACTTTCCAACTGCTTACGTAAGCGTCTGAATTTAAAAGCAATTATTATCATTTCCAAAATAACGATAAAGGATGTAATATCAACGATTGTTGAGATAATGTCTGTCAAAGTCAAAAAATTTCCCGCAAGCAATGTTGCTCCCAAGTAAGAAATTAAGCCATATGCATCAATGGCGGCAATAATAATTGCAAGGACAATATATACAGGCTTCTTGGGTTTACCGGAAGCATCCTTCCTGGCGGACATACCGATGAAAAGCCTTAATAATAAAGCAATTATAATAATTGCAAATATAATGCCGAAGATAATAAATAAAATGATTTTTAAATCAAGTGATGTGTTAAATTGCGAAAAGTCGCTTTTCCAAGACAAGATTAGCCAAAGAAGTACTTTAACAAGGGACCAACAGCCAAACATAATAACTGCGGACCCCAATATTTTCAGATTGTCTTGATATCGTCTGAATTGTTCCCTCATAAATTCACCCCTCCTGCATGTCGCGAGCTTCTTATTTTACAAGCAGTACACGACAAATAACTATATCTCATTATAACATTTTTGAAGCAGGGATAAAAAGATTAATATTATAATATTTAGTCGAAAGAAGAAAGTTGAAGGTAAAATTTTTGATTTTCATACTGTTTAATTTACGCTATAGATGATAAAATTATTAATATAACATAGAATTAAATTACTTGGATATTTGGGGGGAATGAATGAAGAATGAAATTAAAAAGATTTACTTTATTTGCGGTTTTGATACTTGTGTTTTCTTTTACGCTTTTGGCGTGTGAAAAATCGGATGATAATAACGCAAATGCCGACGTAAACGAAGAAGCGCTGACATCCGAAGGTGTTGATACGGTTTGCGAAGTTATCGGATATTCCGATTATAAGGGTGAACATGCGGAAATGTTTCTTAAAGAAGGTGATAACATTGCCGTAATATCGCCATCGGCTTTACCGACCAGAGAGCAGACGGATGCTGTAATCGAAGGTTTAACGGCTTGGGGATATACACCTGTTGAAGGCAAATATGTATGCAGCGAGGAACGTACACTTGAGGAATGTCTTGAGGATTTAAACTGGGCACTTAATGACCCTTCGATAAAGGCCATTTTCTGTGTGCGCGGTGGTTATGGCGCATCACAGGTAATGGACAGGCTGCCTTTGGACGCCATAAAATCGGCAAATAAGTTGATAATCGGCTACAGTGATATATCTGTATATCATTCGGCATGGACAAGTGCGGGACTTCCATCAATACAGGCATCCATGAGCGCAACGTTCCAGGAACTCGGTAAGGAATGTGCGGATGTCGAAAAACACATCATACAGGGTAAAATACCTATATACAAGTGTGAGGGCAGTGAATTTAATAGATTGGGTGAAGCGGAAGGTGTTTTGATAGGTGGAAATCTGTCAACTTATACATCCGTGTTAAATACTGCTTATGACAGCTCGGTAACAGACAAGCCTTATATTCTTTTCTTTGAAGACGTGGAGGAGGATATGCAGCACATACATCGTTATTTGACAGTTCTTAAAAACAACGGCGTCTTAGACAACGCTGCGGGAATTATATTCGGCGAATGGACAGATATGCCGGTATGTAATGATTTTAACGGTAATACAAGGGGAGGAGTATACCAATCGGTTGCGGATATGATAAGCAGAGAATTACTGTCGGATTTGGATATTCCGGTCGCTTTTGGTTTTCCTGCGGGACATGGAGATAATAATTATCCTATGTTAATGGGAGAAAATGTTAAGCTTGATGTTTCGGAAGATGAATTCACAATAGAATGGATATAGATTTAAACGCATGTTAAACGAAAAAATTTGGAGGTGCACAATGAAAAATATTATTACTATCGGTCGAGAATACGGCAGTGGGGGTTATGAAATAGGAGAAAAGTTGGCAAAAGCATTGGACTTTAAGTTTTACGACAAAGAGCTTATTGCTCAAATAGCGGAGAATTCCTTGATTTCCGAAACTTTTGTCGAAAAAACCGATGAAAATGTTATTAAAAGAAACATATTCAGAGAAAAGTTTCCTTTCTTTGCGGATCAAGAAAGAGAGCAGATGGATTATGTTTTCAGCGAACAGGGTCGCTTTATTTGTAACCTTGCAAAAGAGGGCAATTGCATTATTGCCGGCAGACGTGCCGACTTCTATTTAAAAGACAACCCAAATGCACTTCATCTTTTCTTTTATGCCGATATGGATTTTAGAATCGATCGTATTACAAAGAAATACAATATGTCGGCCGATGAAGCAAAAAAGAAAATTCTCGATATGGACCAGCGCAGAAAAATGAGCTATGAATACACAACAGGTCGCACATGGGGCTCCAGACACAACTACGACAGAATGCTTTGCACATCCACACTGGGAATAGATGCATGCGTTGAGGAGATTGTGAACCTTATTAAACGTTAGAAATTGTTTGTATCAAGAATTTCTTCATAATATTATGAAAATCATTGACAAATCATTTTTACATGAGTATAATACATAGGTGCGATTAAAGAGAGGTAACTATGTTTATCGATTTATCCGAACTTTTGTTACATAAGAAATCAGATCAAAAATTCGAAGCTGCTATCGAAATGGAGAGCTATGAACTGTCCGGTTCGGCGTATCCGTTTAAGAAAAAAGATGCATTGAATTTAACGATTTCGGCTTTATCTGATTCGAAGATTTATATTGAATGTAATATCAATGTGACTTTGATTATGCCTTGTGACAGATGTCTCGAAGATGTTGATGTTAATATAGAAAGCCATGTCGCAAAAGAAATTGACATACTTTCGCAGGAAGAGTCGGATCTGTTTGAAGATAAACTCTTCGATGTTGAGAAATTCGTTTACAAAGAAATTTTAATCGAATTGCCAATGAAGGTTCTTTGCAAGGAAGATTGCAAGGGAATCTGCAATAGATGTGGGACGAATCTCAATCGAAAGACTTGTGATTGCGATACCACGCAACTTGACCCCAGAATGGCAAAAGTTCTGGATGTGTTTAAAGATTTTAAGGAGGTGTAAACCATGTCTATTTGTCCAAAGAATAAATCATCAAAAGCAAGACGTGACAAACGTCATGCAAACTGGAAGATGACAGCTCCTACATTAGTAAAATGTAGCAAATGCGGCGAACTTATGATGCCTCACAGAGTATGCAAATCTTGCGGTTCATACAACAAAAAAGAAATCATTGCTCAGGACTAATGAGTACAATATAATATGAAATTTCTTATTTGAGTCAAAGGGGACTCTTCCTAACGGGAGGAGTCTCTAATTTTTTGCAAAAAAATTAATTGACAAACAAGCATGTCGGTTATAAAATAGATTGAAAATAAAAACAAATGTCCGCACACCGCGGACAAGAAATTTGTAAATGTTATTGTTATTAATAATATATATTTAAATTTTTCTCAGGAGGAAAAAAATATGTCATATGTTGATGAAGTAATTGAAAGGGTTGTAAGAGAAAACCCATCACAGCCGGAATTCCATCAGGCTGTTAAGGAAGTGCTTGAATCACTTCGTGTTGTTATTGAAGCTAATGAAGAAATGTACAGAAAAGAAGCTATTCTTGAAAGACTTACAAATCCGGAAAGACAGTTTATCTTCAGAGTACCTTGGGTAGACGATAAGGGAAATGTACAGGTTAACACAGGTTACAGAGTTCAGTTTAACTCTGCTATCGGACCTTACAAAGGCGGTCTTCGTCTTCACCCATCGGTTAACATCGGTATTATCAAATTCTTAGGTTTTGAACAGATTTTCAAAAACTCACTTACAGGCCTTCCTATGGGCGGCGGTAAAGGTGGTTCCGATTTCGATCCTAAGGGTAAATCAGACAGAGAAATCATGGCATTCTGCCAGAGTTTTATGACAGAGCTTTGCAAACATATCGGTGCTGATACTGACGTACCTGCAGGTGACATCGGTACAGGCGCAAGAGAAATCGGTTACATGTTTGGTCAGTACAAGAGAATTCGCGGCGTATTTGAAGGCGTACTTACAGGTAAAGGTCTTTCGTACGGCGGTTCCCTTGCAAGAACACAGGCTACAGGTTACGGTCTTCTTTACTTAACAGAAGAAATGCTTAAATGCAATGGCAAAGATATCAAAGGTAAAACTTGTGCTGTTTCAGGTTCAGGTAATGTTGCTATCTATGCTATCGAAAAAGCTATCCAGCTTGGTGCTAAGCCTGTAACATGTTCAGATTCTACAGGTTGGGTATATGATCCGGACGGAATCGATGTTGCTGCACTTAAAGAAATCAAAGAAGTTAAACGTGCAAGACTTACAGAATACAAAAACTACAGACCAAACTCAGAATATCATGAAGGAAAAGGCGTATGGAGCGTTAAAGTTGATATTGCTCTTCCATGTGCTACACAGAACGAGCTTGATATTGAAGATGCTAAAACACTTGTTGCTAACGGATGCATCTGTGTTGCTGAAGGTGCAAACATGCCTACAACACTTGAAGCTACAAAATACATCCAGGATAACGGATTATTATTCTCACCTGGTAAAGCATCTAACGCAGGTGGTGTTGCTACATCAGGTTTAGAGATGAGCCAGAACTCAGAAAGACTTAGCTGGTCATTCGAAGAAGTTGATGAAAAACTTCACACAATCATGGTTAACATCTTCCACAACATGGATGATGCTGCTAAGAAATACGGCATGGAAGGCAACTATGTTGCAGGTGCTAACATCGCAGGTTTCGAAAAAGTTGTTGATGCTATGCTTGCTCAGGGCGTTTGCTAATCGAAAACATCAATCAAAATTTCACAAATTGTTTAAAAATATGACCACAGTACTGTGGTCATATTTTGATTGTTTTTTAAGTCAACTATGCTATAATATTATGGTGTATTTTTGTGTTCAAATATACATTTGGAAAAGAATGAAAAAGAGAGGTTCATTATGAACGATATAATTATTCCGAAAGAATATAAGAATAATCTGGGTCTTAAAGATACTCAGATTGCAATAAAAAGAGTAAAGGACTTTTTTCAGGTTACTCTTGCGAAAGAACTTAATCTTACCAGAGTAACGGCACCCCTTTTTGTCAGACCGGAAACAGGTCTTAATGACAACTTAAATGGTGTGGAACGCCCTGTAAGCTTCGATATTAAAGCAATAGACGGAGCACAGGCGGAAATAGTTCATTCACTTGCAAAATGGAAAAG
>JAEEGH010013323.1_pt1 | contig 18261 bp, 16 predicted proteins | sample 9134181 | NCBI WGS metagenome assembly JAEEGH01 (sample SAMN16246544, study PRJNA631951) | gut metagenome | biome: gut microbiome; feature: rumen; material: DP-attached | host: Bos | place: Iran: Karaj | collected 2018-10 | reverse complement strand
GAAGAACTTGCCCACAGACAAGATAACGTTCCAGCCCAAGCCCACCAGCGTAACGCTGCGGACCTCGGAACTGTCGTCTTTCTTTCTGATGCGGGTCATGCGTCTAATATAACAAATGGGGGGTGGGGTTGGCATGAAGAGAATATCGTCTTTTACGTATTTGCGGAGTTCGTTGTCCGCGCCAATCTCGTCCAGAATTTCATCTCGTCGTACAAGACAGACGGCACGGGCAAAGAGCATAGGGCTCATGTCGGGGCGTTCCCCGGTCAGGGCCGGGGGCGGGCTCTCACGGCATTATTGACATTATTCCCCCTTACCCAGAACTTCCCAATGACCACCCTTGTCGGGGCCTTCTCCCTAGGTTTCACCCTAGGTTTCTCCCTAGTTTTTTCATGCGGATTTCCCCGCCTCAAAATGCAAACCATGGTAACGTATATTTTCTTTCGCAAAACTTAAAACCTTTCGGCAAACCCAATGCATTCTCGAAGTTTTCAGGACAAGCCGAAATCAATTCGTTGAATGCGGCGGACATTTCCTTCTGGGCAGACAAATCTGTAGAAAGAAGATCGTGCAAAATGAATATCAAGGCTCCGACAGAATTGTTCCCTAATTGTAACCGCTGCATGGCAGGAGTACGGGACGGCCTTATCTTAAAGCGGTACCCCCAAAGGCGTCCGTGATGAGCGCAGCGATTGCGAAGGATGACCAAACTTCGCACCCAAGAAACCACATCGTTAGGCGGAGCCTTTAGCGCAGAAGCGACCTTTTTCACTTGCGATTGGTATTTTAAAGCGCCAAAGACCTTTGACCATTTCCCGAACGAGAGATATTCAGAAAGAATCCAGCACGGCGGGACATCAGATTCTGTATATGCTGCCTTAAAATGGACAGCGGAGAGTTCATTGTTGTCTATCGCCCTTTCCAAGGCGTCAACACACTCCTGTTTCAAATTGTTTAAATCAATGGAACTTGCAAACAAGCCCTCATCCAGAAACCAGAACGGATTCTGCGTTTCCGTCACCATGACATAGTTCAGAACAGAGCGAAACATTATTTCAAAACGGCCGAGATATTTCTGCAATAACACACGCAGTTTTTCGTCCCACAAGTACAGGCCCAGAATTCGGTTGAACGATGTTCCTGGCAAAAATTTGTCCAGGCGATTCCCGGCATCGTCAAATTCTTCAAAATAGAGCCCATAACCACAAAAACGGTAATAATTAACCCGTAATAAAACTTGCGTGGCAGAATCATTATCTATCGTGACACCACGACTTTTCAGCAGGGCAACCTGCTCTTCGAGGGAAGTCGGTTTCTTATTGAATTTCACCAGTTCCCCCTAAAAACAAAAAGACTCGCCGTGGTCCGCTCCCGAAGAACGGGATCGCGTGGCGAGTACTATTGTTAATGAATATAACTAAAAACGCCCATATTGTCAACAGGGAAATGCGAATTTTTGTGACATATTTTGCATTCGAAATTATCAAAGGCGCCCCTTTCTGACAAATATACATTCCGTTTTTGTCACAAAGTGTCAAAATGGACTTTTTCTCAAAAAAAGAAATAATGGGCGTTCTCCGGCCAGGGCCGGGGGCGGGCTCTCGCGGCACGGAACCGTAGCGTCACCCCACGGTTCCCCCGCCTAGAGGCCCGAGCGCAGTTGACAAGCGGTAGCCACTAAGCAGCAGAGCAGCAAGTGGCTGGAGGCCTAATGCAAACGCGGGAGGCGTTCTATTTTCACAAGCAATCTATGCCATCCCCTTAAAATGTATATATTTCAACAAAACCTTTCTTATTCCTCTTTTGGAGGACAATATGCCAAAAACCAAAACGGTAAAAGACTACGAACATGAGATTTCCGAAAAAGCAATCACATGCCTTCGTAATGTAAAGAATCTTTTTTTGACAACCCCAAAACAACCTAGCAATTTCTACCAGTATTCCACAATCTCCGCATTCAAGGGGATTATTGAATCAAACAATCTCTGGGCAACACACTGGGCATATATGAACGATTCCAAAGAACTACAAAGGGGCCTTGAAATAGCGAAACAAGTCATTTTGAAGTTTAATCAGACAACAAAACCAAGCCATTTAAGTTCCTTGGAAAGATATATATCTAATGGGATTAATGATGTTGCATTCGACATAGTGAACGCATATGTCCTGTGTTTTTCAGAGGAATCAGACAATTTAAATCTATGGCGTGGGTATGGAGATGGTTACAACTCTATCGTCATAGACTACAGCACCACCCATCTAGAATTAAACAAAAATACACTTGGCAAGCCTCTAATAGGCAAAGTCGTTTATGATGAAAGGGAACAAAAGAAAATAATCTTAACGTATTTGAAACAATATAATGAGATGATGACGAAAATGCACAAAAAACTCTCTAGACTAAAAGAGAATATGGACGAACGTATACTGGGTCCTTTTATTGCCGGACTTATAATTTTGTCTCTGTTTATGAAAGAAAAATGCTGGAACGAAGAAAAGGAATGGCGAATAATTTATTTCAATCCCGACAACAACTTTCTTGATTTCAGGGAAACCGACAAGGGACTTATTCCTTATGTAAAAGTTCCTATTTTCAAAAAACACGCTTTGACATGTATAAAGAACATCTGCCTGCCAAAATCTCCAAATTACGCTTTACGTGAAAAATCCATAAAAATGCTATGGAACAAAGCTTGCAACGAAAACAAAATAAAGAAAAACCTAAAAGTTAAAGAATCTTCCATTTCCATCGTTTACTAAACCCCTCCCCGCACCCCGCTAATTCGACAGCATCGTTTAAAAAGAACGAATCAAGGTCATCGTTACCGCAAGAAAAAAACTTGCAACGGTTGAGAACAGATGATGAGAGCACCGTTCGAATACAGGAAGATTCTAGAAAGGCCCGGGAGAAGTCGATGGAACCGCGGCTCCGTTCTGCCGCCTCCGCATTTTTTACGAAAGTCTCGGCAGCCACTCCCGCCAGAATCGGGATATTGCTAATTGGTAAAGCCATTGTCCACACCCACTAACAAAATATACATTCGTCAAGACAAAAGCCTTTTCAAGGCTAAATAACTTGGTACATGAAGATGCAGCCCTCGTCGTACTTTGGCTTAACATGACGCTGCACGAACTTTTCCTGATGTTCCGGAAGGCGGGAGAATCCCATCGTATGGTAATGCTCAATCAGCTTTTCTTCTGGCAGGGCGTAGATATACAGGGCGCTAACGCCGACATAGACCGACATCCTTTGCACAATCGGTAAAACAAACTTCTTTAATCCTCAAGACCGGCGGCATCGTTTGTCGCTTGGAAATTTGCAATCAAATCCTGATTTTCAGGACTGTCGAATAGATGTTCAATGGTAAAATCTTTAGTGTCAACGACAGAAAATTCGACAATCATTTGCCGGAAGCCTCCAGCAGCAGGCGGCGGTCTTTCGCATGCTCATCGGCAATCCACTTCTCGAACTGTTCGACTTCCTTATCCAGCTTGGAATGGTCGGGCCTGCGAGAACTCGAAAACAGAGCGAACACATCGCTCTTCTTCAGCATCTGCCTAAATTCCTGTAAAATCACTCGCATGATAGACCTCCACAATTAATATACATTTTTATAGACCATTTCGCAATATGCAACCCACGGAGACTCCGTTTCGGCAAACATAATGCACATTTGTTCACTATCAAATATACACAAACAGATTCGGTTTGTCAATAGGTCTAAGAGATTTTTCGACTAATTAAACAATTACGGGCGTTCCCCGGCCAAGGCCGGTATAGGCTAGCGTTTAGCTAAAAATTCTTCACGCACAAGCTCGTAGATGTAATCGGCGCTTCGGGCACGCAATCCCGTGTCAGGCGCATTCAGCGACTCGAAAACCTTCGTTTTGTATATAAAGGCAAAAGCGGACTCCAAATCCAACGAGAACTCGTTCATCAAGAGTTGAACGTTTTTCTCGACAATCTTTGATACGAGAGATTCGCTTTGCGCTGCTGTCATTATTTTACCCGATGCAAAAGTGAAATTGCACGATCCGTCAAAAAGCAGAACTGATTGTTCAGGTTCTTGTATTCAAGTTCCTTCGCCAGTTCTTCCAAAGTCCGCAGGCCTTCTTCGTACAAATTCAATAAATAGGCAACACCGTCATCCGCTATTGGCCCGATAACAACATCGTATTGATGCGAAAAATTAGCCGAGCGATTCCGATTCTTGTATATAAAATCGGCCCATTCCACGCAGACCTTTTCAAACCGCAAAATTTTCAAAGAATCCGACTGGAGTTCACTCTCGTCAAATTCATACTCCTGGACAACCGGAGTGCCGCCCCAAATACGGCAACGGTTCTTCGCCAGTTCAAAGGCCTGGTGTTGGATGTCGGTTACGTAGAATCCTTTCCCAAAATCCTTGTACGGCTTGTTTTTCCCCAAATCGATTTGGGAAAAGTCACAGTTGGTCCCATGGTAGAGAATCATCCGATTGACCCACCATTACTTTTGCAGACGGCGACAAGGTCGTCCAAGGCATCTTCCACAGGTAGGAGATGTTCCGAAGGATAGCAGTCATCCAGGAACCGAATTCCCTTGAACTTGCACAGGTAATCCGCCGCACTCTGAAGCGTCAGTTGGAAACGCCGTGCGAAAAGACGGATGCACATGTTCACGTATGGGATTTTGTACTTGTCAGCCATGATTTGAATATAGATTATCTGTTCAAAAAAAACAAGAAGAGTTTTCGTTTCCAAGCAGGAAAAGAGCCTAAAACGTATAAATGGCGTTCCCCGGCCAGGGCCGGGGCCGGGCTCTCGCGGCACGAAACCGTGGCGTCACCCCACGGTTTCCCCGCCTAGAGGGCCAAGTGCAGTTGACAAGCGGCCCTCCCAGCCCTTCGGGCTTCGATCTCCCCTAAAGGGGACCATAGCCACTAAGGCAACTCCCCAAAGAGGATAACTCCACTAAGGACATAAATGTCCAAGTGTCGTATAAAGTTGCCAAGTGGCTGGAGGCCTAACGCAAATGCAGGCGGCAAGCCCATCCATTAAAGAGACCTTGTATTAGGAATCCGATTTATGTACGGTTTGAAATAATCGTCAAGATTCTCATCAGAAAGGTCATTCTTTCGGAAAGCAAGTTCCTCTTTTTCCAATTCATCTTCTCTAGGATCAAAAGCCAAGCTATTAAACAATTTCAATGCATCAGGGTGATTAGAAATATCCTCTAATGTTTCAAATCTGGTATTTGGGAACTCTTTCCGAATTATCTCTATTGCTTTAGACATTCGAGCCCTCAATTCAGCAAACAAATTAAGATCTTTCATACTCAATTCTTGGAATTTCTCATATACAATATTCAATCGCTTGACAATTTGGCTATTTTCATCAAAAATCAATTTTGCTTCACCTAAAGCATCGGACAACTTTATACGATGCTCCAATAACTTTTTTACATCAGAATCGTTAGGAAGAATTCCCATCTTAATATGCACACTCGAAAAAAGAAAAATAAGCACCCGCCCACAGTCGGCAAAAACTTTATAGATGTTTATAATTCGGTTCTCTCGATCTGATAGGAGTTTTTGCTCGTGAATGACTTTTTCCTGTTCAGATTGTCTTTTCGCTACAGCAACAGTCGCATAGATTAACGCAAATGCAAGAACACCAGAAACAAATGTGCTCAGGAATGTTGAATTTAAAAATTCTGTAAGCCAGCAACAGCAAAAGCCCATCTGATTTCACCTTTTTTCAAAGAATCAAGCGTCAGCCAAAATCGACTGGACAAAGTTATTGAAGCTCGGCGAGCGATTTTTCGCGACATCCATAAACGGAGTTATGCGTTCCGCCCAAATAAATTTTTCAAGACCTATCGCGTGATGCCCCTGCAACTTCAGCTTCGCAGCCCCACCTTCACACACAGCATCAGCCAAAAGTTCCCACGTTCCGCAAATGCTATCGTTTTTATACCCCTTAAGGATATTCTTGCGCGCCTTGGGATACGCCTTCTGAACAGCAGGAATGTCACCAAGCAACCAAGCTTCACCTTCTTCAATGGCCAAGCAGAAACGGGCATTCGGATTACTTTTGCATTGCTTGCGAATATTCTCCAATTCACCAAGAAATATGCTTTCGTTCCTTCTATCCAAATCACACACGACAACAATAACTGCATCAAGTTTTGCAGATGCATTTCGCTTTCCGTACCCTTCCAAAAGCCGGGGTAACTGGTCCAAAAGAATTCTCGCCTTAGCTTCGGAAGCAGACTTCAAGCCCTTGGGTATAGTTCCACAACCCTTATAGGATTTAATTTCCCAAGTATTTCCTTCCGAAGGCAAGATTTTGCCCACCAGGGTTTCCAGCATTTTTGCGCCGGACTTATCTTCGACTAAAAAATCATAGTGCATAGATTTAGTCCAAGTAGTCACTATACCAAAGATTGCCCAACGGCAAGCCCTCGTCCACAAGATTCCTAATCAAGGAATTGTCACTTGCACGTCGAATCGTAGAAAAGCCGTCCTTTTGCTTTTCCAGGATCCACACTTCTTCCGGATTGAGTGCATTTACAAAATAGGGCTGATGCGTGGTAACAAATATCTGGCAGGCGTCCTTCGAGTTCTTCGAGTGTTCACGGAACTCGTTCGCTAAAATCTCAAGCAACTTGTGGTAGAGACCATTTTCGGGCTCTTCTATACAAAGGAACGGATACGGTGCAGAATCTTCGAGCAGCAGTAAATAGGTAAACAACTTCAATGTGCCGTCGGACATCTGTTGCGAGTAGAACGGCTGCTTGAAGCTTTTCCCCATAAACTCCAACAGGAGCCTGTTGTCTAGAGTCTTTTTCGCCTTGATGGACTTGATATCCGGAATTTTCGAGGCAATACGCTTAAGGACCTTGTCAAAGGATTCAGGTTCTTCACGCTGCATGTACTGGACGACATTCGCAAGATTGTCGCCGTGAACATCCAGATGTTTCTGCGGACCGGCCAGTGGCAAGCCTCGTGCGGCATCCGGAGAAAAATAGCTCAGGAACCAGCCCTCGATAAACCTGCAGAAAGATGCAATGCGGGGGTGCTGTTTAAGCGCACCCAGGGTAGCAATCCCCAACAGGCGGTTATCCTGCAACTTTACCGTTTCGTAGTCCGCACGTTCCGGAGTCCCCGGAACTTCAAGACTGTTGTTTTTCCAAACGCGGCCCGTCCCGTTCTTGAGGTTCAAGAACGAATACGGCTTACCCACTTTTTGCCCCAGGCGACGCTGACGCAAGCGTTCATGAACCACATAAGGACGTTCATACTTGTCCAAGGCTATCGAAAGTTCATAAGTTATCGGCCGGGAATCCTTGTTTTCGCGATAATACACCTCGAACTCGATGCATTCATTCGACTCGGCATCTTTCGAGATCAAACGCGAAAAGCCACCTCGCCCCTGGGCATCGCAGGCCCACTCCACACCCATCTTCAGGGCATCTGCCAAGAAACCGAAAGCATCGAACAGGGAACTCTTGCCAGCCCCGTTCTTGCCAATGACCACGGTCAAAGGCGTCATGGGTTCGTTGTCTTGACGATTCCACAACTTGCCGATAGTGACGTTCTTCAACGCCCTAAAATTCTTTATTCGTAGACCTTCTAATTGCGGCATATAACGACCTATTTAACAAGTTAAATATAATTTTTTATTGTCTTTTTAGAATTAAGCACACACATAATCTCCAATCTTGGCACTATCAATAGAAACTCTTACAAAGAATCATCCAGCATTACTTTCTTTTTTCCAATACACTAGCGAATCATCCTCTACCCCCATTTTTTTTGCAATATCAGCCAGCTTAAACATTTTGTCACGAATAAATAAATCATCGTAACACAAAGGAATATTTTGCCTAAATTTTCTCATTATCCGAACAATACCAAATTTTATTGTTGGATTCTTTTTTATCAATTCAAACCATTCTTCGTATTCACAATAACTGATAAAAAGTTCTAACACAGCTTCATATTTAGAGACATCCCCTCTATCGTCATCTAAGAAAATTCTTGACAAAACAAGACCTATATAAGGAATTAGTTCATTTTGCCTATTCAATACTATTGAATAAGAAAAAGAATCCGCAAAGGAATCTCTAAACATCTGCAAATCTTGGGTGGACACCCAGTCAAAAGCGAAGATTTCATTCGCCTTTTTCTCATAAATGGGTTTGAATATTTTTATAGATTCATCAACCGCAGACTTCAATTCAAAATCATTCGATTCAAAAATTTCACAAACCAGTTCATAATAAGGTTTCATCATAAGCTTGTAATAATCGTTAACAAATAAAGATCCTGAATAAATTTCAGCAAGTTTATTTATTGAAGGGCTTACACGCCTTAAGTCATCAGCACACAATTTTCCTAGTTCATTCAAACAGCGAAGATACCCCACTGCAGGCCACTCTGCGGAGCTTATATAGCGATAATCTTTTTTTTCTATAATTGAAATAATTCTTTCTTTAGCCTCTTCAGAAAAACATTTTTTCAAAAAAATTGGATTAATTTCCAAAGACATATTTTTTTTCAAGAACTCTGTACACCAATTTTTCAAGCTATCATCAATGAATGTAAATGCATCAAGCACCAAAAAATAATGACTTTCAAAATTTTCCACTAGCTTTGAAATAGCACTCTTTTCTTTATAAAATTTTTTTAAATAACATTCGACATTTTTATTATTTAACAAGGCATGAAAATATTTTTGATAATACTTTAAAGCAATGTCTTCTTTTGCAGTTTCAAGGCACCTATCAACAGTCCAATTAATCATATAATTAAATTGTCTTTCATCATCAATCTGTCGCAAATAATCAACAAATGGTTCTCTTATCCCCCAAGCACGTCCATTTATAGCTAATCTCTGAAGACTATTATTTCTTTTTCGCGAAAAGAGTGCATAAAATAAATCAAAATATTTTTTCGCAAATTTCTTTTCAATACGCTTTGCCAATTCATTCAACAAAAAACATAACATTTTCGGATTCCCATTATTCTTTATCTTATTTTCAAAGAAAACCAAGTATTTTTCGAATAAAAACAACGTTGTTTCTTTAGGAAACTTTCGTAAAAAAAGAGGAATGATTGTTTGGACACTTTGCTCATCAGACGAACGTCCAAAATAGCAGAACGAATACGGGAACAATCTAAATAAATTTTCATTTTCACATTCAACAATCAACTTAACAAATTTCTTTTCGGATATAATCCCCTCCATCGGGAGATTTAAATATTCAAAAAAATTCAAAAAACTGCAGTATTTTATTTCATTATAATTATCCACAGGGAAAGACGAAGTCAACAGATATCGCTTTTTGAAATTAGGAACAACACTAGTTTCGTCATCATCCCCTCTAATCAACAAGTCAATAAATCGCTCTGGATAAGCAGAATCAAACACCCCCAATCCATCAATAAGTTGCATCAAATTTGAGTCTATTTTTAAATTATGATTTGAAATGTAATATCTGTAATACAACAATATAAAAACAGTCAATTGACTTTCTTCATTGCAATTTCGTAGCGCAATTTCAAACAAATAAGCTACATCAACTTTATTTTCATAAATTGGTTCTATAGCCAACAAGTATGTAATTTTGCAGAGAATGTATAATGGATTTGCCTTTGTTCTGTTTTCGGGATTCCAATTATTTAGGATTTCATTTATTTTTTCATAATTCAATTGTTTAAAATAGTACTTGCATTTTTGAGACAAAACAATATCTTCGCAACTATTATTGAGTAAAGAAGCATATTTTTCTACATCATCCACTTTGCCAGAATCATAACAGAATCCAAATATCAACTCAGAAAATGGAGCCGCATCTGTCAGATATATCTTTTCTTCAATGAAGTGCTTAATTATTTTTTCAATTTTTTCGGCGCGGAACAATTGTATCAAGGAGAAAAAATTATTTGAGCACCAAGTATATACAAACAAATACTCTGTTTCACTCCATAAAATTTCACCATCACCCAAGAATTGAATATGATTCGCGATTATCTGCGTATAATACAAATTACTAATTTCAAATTTAGGTGAATTAATATACTCCAGCATCATATCCTTTGTAAGAAAACCTTTTTCCGCACCAGCAATCTTCCGAAGTATTTTATTATCCGCATTCTTTCTTCCAAACTCAACAATATCATTTTTTTTCTTTTCTGTCAAAAAACAATTAAAAATAAATGAAAATTTCTCTGATGTATTTTTGGGAGAACTAGGATTATCGCTTCCTCCTTTTATTTTAAAAACATCATCTAATTTCAAAGGAATAATATAATTATTTTTAAAAAACAGCTTTTGGTCACTATCATACGGCTTTGAGGATACATCAAATAAGAAAATAGGATTTAAATTAGATGTATTCCCCCCTTTTGTCATAATTCGCTTCAGTTCTTTGACCCAATACCTGAAATTCCAGTCATTTCCCGAAAAACCAAACAAGCAAAATGAATTCTCCAATATTTTCACCTTCATAAAATTTGAAAATCCCTCATGATTTTTGGGATAATTTTCATAATCTTTTTCTGTAATTAGATATAGGTGATCATAACAATCATCGAACTCATATTCCTGTTTTTTTATTTCATTTTCAGTCCTAAGTGAACCATGAATTTTCACAATTCTATCTCTATTAGAATACTTTAATTCTTTTGCAGAACAAATAACCTCATATCTATTTTTTTTATCAGCTTGTTCCAGCAAATTATCCCAATTTGTTGTAATAATATCACACCAATTTAAATTTAAAAAATCTTCGTGAACGCTCAATTCTTGAGGCATCTGCTGTATCGGCAAAATATGGTTCTCTATATACAAGTCTAACGACTCTCTTTTCCCTTTATACCTTTCATATTCAGCAGCAACGACAGGTTCACCTTGTTTTCGTATAGCATCCGCAATTCTTTTTCTATACGCTTCTACAGGCTCATTATCTTCCTGTCGGATTTTATCTAGATTAATCTCAATGTAGGCATCAACTAATAAATTTGCCCAATCAGGAAATGATGAATTTGAATTCAAACTAAAACCAGCACCAACAATCGCTGACATTGATTTCTCGTTTAGTTTTTCTACAATAAAGCGAAGACTTAATTCAAGTTTTTCTTTTTCACTACTTCTTTTATAGTAATCCTCAAAGAAGTCGTAATTTCTATCATTCATCGTTATCTGAGAGTCTTTCATATTATAAACCACATCAATCAATTTTTTACTATTCTTCCTTATTGCTTTCTATTTTTGAAAAAGCATCATCTTTTTTTTCGCCACAGTCTAAACCCATACATTTCTTAATCGGAAAACTTTCCATTCAAGGTATTAATCGCGTTGGAAATATCTTTTTTTCGTAATTCTCTTTTGCGACGCTCTTCTTGATCTTCAAGAATCATAACAATCAAATTATAAAGAATATCATATCCAGCCTTGCAATCTTCTTCAGAGAGTTCATGAATTCCTTTACTTAAAATGCCATAGGCATTTCTATTTTTCACCATATATTCAGGCAAATAATCCGAAAGCGCCTTTATTTTTTCTTTAACATGCATCGTTTGAAAATTTTCCGCTAAAGTGTCGGCTTGTTCAGCTTTCTTTCGTGCATCCTCTATCAAAGTTTCAAATACTCTACGAAGATACGCATAAGCGCCTATGTAAACACCATGTGCTTTAAGACCTATTGCACTAGCCAATTCTTTCGGTATTCTTGATTTGGGGATATTACATTCAGAAAATAACCTACCTCGGTCTAAATCCGCAATCGAAGGATAGGAACCCACTTTTACGATTTTATTATCAATAACTTTGAAATATACGGTCATAAACATGCCGCACATGGCACAATGAAGCCTTTTCCCAAAATCTATATCACCATAAAAACTCGTATCATCTTTAGGAGGTTCGTAATGACCTCCACCAATTGGACCAATATTGGGAATAACATGCTGAGATTCCGCTTTAAAAACGGACATTGTTCCACATTGGATACAATAAGCTCTATAAGATGATGTATCGTTTTTTATTTCAAAAACACAATGGCGGCGTTGATTGCCTTCGTACACAATTTCGTAAAGACCTTTATTAACATAATCGGCTTTTGTCATTTCAATGGTCTCCAACTTATATTTAACACTTTTACAAAATATACTCTTTGGGGGACAAAGTCAACCCGTCAGGCCACAGAGATTCTCCCAAATCCCATTTTATGCCATTTTCCCCTTGCCCAGGCGACGGTTTTTCCCGCCGCCTAGACAATTAAGCAGTTCCACACCCGAGATTCATCTTGCCACCCGGTTACCCCTAGCAATACATTACAGCCCATCTTTGACCAAACTTGGCTGGACAGTGAGCAACCCCGAATGAGGACAATCCACCAAAACCATCCCACCCCACCACTTTTATATTTTCTGTAAAACACAGCCACCACGCCACCCTGCATGGGGAAATTCTCAAAACACGACAGAGGGGCGCAAGCCCCTCTGTTGTGTTCCTTCTACAGAATCTCCCCTAGCAACTGGCGATGATCTGGTTCTCGAAGTGGGAATATCCGGTTTCTTCGTTGCCCCACATGATGCAATCCTTCATCGTCAGGTTCTTGAGCTTGCAGTTGTCGCCGATAGTCACGTTCGGGCCAATGGTGCAGTTCTCGATGGAGACATTCTTCCCGATGATGCACGGGGGAATCAGCCTGGCATTGTGAATGGAATCCCGCTGGTCGACGGCGGCGCGGCTGACATTGTTGAGTTCCGGGCGTTCCCCGGCCAGGGCCGGGGGCGGGCTCTCGCGGCACGAAAAAGGGGCCTTACGCCCCTTTTTTCCCGCCTAGAGGGCCAAGCGCAGGATACAGGCGGCCCGGATTACGGTATGTACTAAGCCGAGACTCGTCGCATCGAAGGAATGGCGCACCAAGTGGTCCCCAAACGGACTGGAACGGACCGGAAAGAGGGAAAATGCAACATAAATCAGATGTTAGAACAAATTTTTTTTGCGAAATGCTCCGACACTATCAGGTTCTTATGCGAAATATGGAAATTGAAAGCCAAAGAGACCGTAATAGACAAAATAGAAAGCACTTCCTTTTTGGGGGAAAGAGGCAATAAAGAATGCAATGTACTTTAAGTTCAAAAATTTTGAATGTTCAAACAATTACATTCGGCTTTGCACGTACGTTGTCAAACACGATGTACTTTTAGCATACGCAGATAGGTCAGACATCAATCTCTTTTTGTTCACATTGTAATTTATTACTCTTAATGAAAACGCCCTTTCAGCCTTAGGCAACTTTGAATTAGCCACCCAAAAACTAAGCAAACGCTCTATAAATTGAAGAACATATTTCCCTCGAACATAATAATCCTTATTTGATTGAACATATTGTAAGGCATTATCATAATCCGATTGAGACACTCTTGTATTAAAATCAGCATTCAGTTTAGCCAAGTCATACCCTTTGTTTTTTATCTCAAATGATTTTTTTTCAACCAGAATTTCAACATAGGAACTAGGAAATGTTTCATCTAATTTAACACCATAATTAATAGAAGAATTTTTTACACACTTATACCAAGCACAAAAAGGACTAATCGCATTTAACCACTCATCTTTTTTTAAAGAAAAAAACTCAAGCATTTTATTCTTTATAGCAGCATCACTTGAAGCTTTTGCTGGATCCAAGTCATGTTCATTTAATTGAATAATATTATCAGTAAAACCTTCTATAACGGATTTGTTTATATAAAAATTTTCAACGGAATAACATGGAGTGCGGTAAATATTAGAATTCAAACTACTATTATTGTCATAATCAGAATCAACAAAAAACAATTTTGCGTATTTGTCATATTCTGGTTTCTTTTGTATTAACTCATAAAATTCGATAACAAATTTTTTCCCATAACTTTTTATGAAATCGACTGTTCGATCTGTAGAATGAGTGGAAATTCTAGGTCTGTAATAAGGGTCATCATAACCCTCTACAAAGCAATACACAGAATCACCATTTTTTCTTATTTCTTCACAAAAAGTTATAAAAACCGTTTGAGCGCTTCTTCCTGCAGAAGAAACTGCTGCTACAGAAAAAATCCGATTGCATAATTATATTATCCCTTTTCTCCACATTCAGCAAATTCTCGAATTCCTGTAGTATAAACTTCAAGTTTATTTTCAAAAATAAACGGAGAATGGGTTACAGCCAGCAAAAATTGGCATTGCTTAGAATCATAAATGTCTGGCAAAAAATTCCGTTGCCAATAAAGTGAAAGAGATAATTCCGGCTCATCAAAAAGAATAATATACTTTTTATCAATTTCAAGATAAATTTTTGAGAAAATGGATACTATTTGTTTTTCTCCAGAACTTAGTTGTTTTAATTTAAGTTCATCTTTGGGATCTTCAGATAATTCACCCTTGTTTATTTTTCGATATAATTTCAGAGTTACCTCGCTTTCATCATATCGAAAGCCTTTATCAACAAGATATTCATTACACTTATCTCTAAACAGTTTTAACGCTGTGTCAAATTTTTCTTGTTGCTTGTAAACATTAACCAATTCATTTAGGAAAAAGGCAAGATTTCCATCTAATTTATTGTCAGTAGAATCAATTCTGTTTAAAATAGCCTCCTTTTCCGCAGATGGAAGAGATCGTCCAATTCTATTCAAAACAATTCTCAATTGTTTGTTGTCATAAATAAATTTTTCTTTCTTTTCGTCATCCTTTAATAGTTGAGTTATTATACTACCATAAACCGAATTGAAGCCACTTACTGAGGATTGGAAAATCGTTCTAGTAATTGTTTTTATACGATTTTCAACATCATCCATGCCAAATTTTATTATAGAATTGTCGATTAAAAACGTATCATTGTTTTCTTTTTGCACTGTTGCTGGGACAAGATTTTTCATATCTTCTTCAACACGACGATATGTTGGGAAATACAAAATTTCAGCATTCAGCTTTTCAATTTCTCTTTCAAAATCAATAAAAATAGTGAAAATCGATATCTTTTTGAACCCTCTAGAAAAATTCAGAATTTGGCCATAGATTAATTGAGCAGGGATTTGCTTAAATATTGAGTTTTTTTGAAAAAGTGATATTAACGAATCCTTTAAATCCCTTTTTTGAATATTTTCTATAACGTAGCCCCACTCTTCATTACTAAGGTTGTCCTTAATAAAGGTTACCAAGCCTCCCTGATTAGACTTTAATCGATTCAAGTAATCACAATAATTTTGAAGTAATTCTTTTGAAAAAAAATACGATCCCTTCAATTCTATAGAAATACTCTCAAAATTGATTTCTAAAAGCTTTTCATATTTCCCTTTCAACAAATAATACAACGCATTCAATATTGTCGTTTTGCCATAGCCATTTTCACCAATTAAAATTCTAATAGGATATTCAAAGTTTAAACACAAATCCTTGTATCCAAACAATTTTGTTATTGAAAATTTCTTTATTAAAGAAACTGTTGAACTATCCATAAGATTAATCTCCTATTTTATTTCTTCGGCAAAAGTTTAAAACTTACTCATTAACATTTTTGAGAATACGGTAAAACTTTTTTTACAAGCAAAGAAACATTAAATCATTCCCGTATGACCCTAACTCGGCATCCTTCGTCAATGTAGCCAAAGGGTTTTCTATGCATCGGAATTTCTTCAACCTCCGTCGTACCAAACATTTTCACTAACCCTGTAGCCAGCCCCGGATTTTCTCTTTTTACAATCCGTCTCGGCTCATTTTCCGTCATGTTGCTTTCAACGGTTGCTATATGAGGCTGCACATGCGTCACAACACCGGTTCCCTTAACAATCTCTAGTTCGTCCAAATCCTCGCCGGTGTCAGGATCTTTAATCATCCCTCCCATTTCATAAAGCATAACGACACTGCCATTCTTGATTCCATCTTCGGAACCGGCATTGATTACGACTGTAAAATCGTCTAGTGTCTTCGCTACTTTTAAGTTATCTTTCATACAAGCCTCCCACATTTTTATATGGAATAAAGTAAATATTATCCGTATTCTTTTCGATTTCGCCTTTACAGTCTTTAAAAGTGTCGAACAGGTTGATTCCAACTTGCAGCACTCCGTTGCTCTGTTTGTTGACAATTATACCACACCCAATGGTATTTTCCACCTCACCAGATTTCATAATCAACGACACATAGGTTCCAATATCAAACATAGTCGAATAAAGTGAGCGTTCTGTTAGAAATAAAATGTCAAATTGGTCTCGGAATGCAGATTTGTCAAAAGCCCTCCTAATTTTTGGCGCGACAACATCAGAAAGAGCCGCCAGAACCAATTGGAAAAAGAACCAGCATATTACAGCAAAAAGAACAATTAAACAAACTAGCATTTTTTCGAAAAATGTGAACTCGCCCTTCAGAAAAGCAAAAACGGTTATAGCCGTCGGCAAAAGAACCATAAAAGCATTTACGATCTTCGACCGGCTCCAAGCCGCTTTAAAATAAAGGAAGAAAAGACTGCTTTTTTCATTCATTTTTTCAAACCAACGATTTCAAATAAATCTATTCATCAAGCCAGCATTTGTCAAGCACAAATAGTCTCATTTAAGGTCCTTTTGCTGTAAATTTGGCGTCACCATCCAAAGACTCAAGAACGCCCTCCCCCCCATTTTCCTATCTTTACCCCGAAATAACCCGAGATTAGTCAATGATTAACCTTATCCTTTGTGGCGGTTCGGGCACGCGCCTTTGGCCCGTGAGCCGTTCCCTGATGCCCAAGCAGTTTGCCCCGCTCTTTGACGGGCAGTCCCTGTTCCGCAAGACGGTCGTCACGAACTCCGCGCTCTGCGAGTCGCAGTTCATCGTCTCTAACGCCGACCAGTTCTTCCTCGCGAAGGACCAGCTCGAAGTCGAAGGCATGACCGGAAGCAAGTTCCTCCTGGAACCCGTGGGCCGCAACACGGCGCCCGCGATTGCGCTCGCCTGCCTTACCATGGATCCGGAGACCATCGTGCTCGTGTCGCCCTCGGACCACGTGATCCGCAAGAAGGACGAGTACAAGAAAGTCTTGCTCCGTGCGCAGGAACTCGCCGAGGCGGGAAACCTCGTGACGTTCGGCATCACACCGACGAGCCCCGAGACCGGCTACGGCTACATCGAGGCTGACGGCGAGAACGTGAAGCGCTTCGTGGAAAAGCCCGACCTCGCGACCGCCGAGAAGTACCTGCTCGCAGGCAACTTCTACTGGAACAGCGGCATCTTCTGCTTCAAGGCGAAGACCTTCCTCGCCGAACTCGGCAAGTACTCCCCGGAGATGCTCGCCGCCGCACAGAAGGCACTCACCAACGCGACCATCGAGGATGGCGAACCCATCCGCATCGACCGCGACGACATGCTCGCCATCCCGGCGAACTCCATCGACTACGCAGTGATGGAGAAGTCCAAGAAGGTGAAGGTCGTGCCGAGCGACATCGGCTGGAGCGACCTCGGAAGCTTTGATAGTTTGTACGGAGAATACCCGCACGACGAGAACGGCAACAACGTGAACCCGCGCCACATCGCGGTGGATTCTAAGAACTCCCTCGTGATGGGCAGCCAGCGCACCATCGCCACGATTGACCTCGACAAGATGCTCATCGTCGATACGCCGGACGCACTTCTCGTGGCCCCGCTCAGCAGCAGCCAGAAGGTGAAGAAGGTTGTGGAAGAGCTCAAGCAGCGCGGCTCCGATCTCGTGAACGTGCCGCAGACGGTGAGCCGCCCGTGGGGTACGTACTCCGTGCTCGAATCCACCGAACGCTACAAGATGAAGCGCATCGTGGTGAAGCCGGGCAAGCGCCTCAGCCTGCAGAAGCACCTGCACCGTTCCGAGCACTGGGTGGTCGTGAGCGGTACGGCGACTGTCACTGTCGGCGACAAGGTGTTCCTGGTCCGCCCGAACGAGTCTACCTACATCCCGATGGGCGAAGTGCACCGCTTGCAGAACGAAGGTCGCCTGCCGCTCGTGATCGTGGAAGTCCAGGTGGGCGAGTACACCGGCGAAGATGACATCATCCGCGTGGAAGATGACTTCCACCGGCGATAATATTTATTAAGGAGTTGCTATGAAGAATATCGTAATTACCGGCGGCGCAGGCTTTATCGGAAGCCACGTGGTTCGCCTGTTCGTGAACAAGTACCCGGAATACAAGATTATCAACCTTGATAAGCTTACCTACGCGGGCAACCTTGCGAACCTCAAGGATATCGAGGGCAAGCCGAACTACAAGTTCGTGAAGA